>MDSW01087767.1_pt1 | contig 10300 bp, 12 predicted proteins | sample 811171 | NCBI WGS metagenome assembly MDSW01 (sample SAMN05326641, study PRJNA326480) | marine metagenome | isolation source: seawater | place: Atlantic Ocean: North West | collected 2012 | reverse complement strand
AATTGATAGTGATAGTACTGATTTAATTAAAGAACTAAACAACTATGTATGGTTAGAAAGAAAATCACAAACACCAGTAGATAATTACAACCATGCACTTGATGCTTTGAGATATGCAGTAAGTTACCAACTACAAAGTGGTGGTGATTACTATATTTATTAAGCGGGGCTTAAGCACCCCTTAAGCATTAAGATAAGATAAGATAAGAAAAGATATATAAAAAAAAATAAAAAAAAGTTTAAAAAAGTTTTTTAGTTTATAAATATATTTATATATTAACATTGTAATTAATTAAAACCAAAACAAAATGAAAAATATAAAATTATCAAAAACAGATTTAGAACGTCTTTGGATATTAGCCGCAAATGAAGCAGAGTATAATTCAAAAGAAGGAAGCAAAAAACAAAAAATATATTCTGAACTTTCAAATAAATTATATAAGGTAAATAGCTAATTAAATAAAAAATACCAAGAGGCAGCCGATGTATATTAGCGTAAGTCCTCATAAATTAAAGAGCTACTGTAACAGGTAGCTTTTTTTTTATATTTGTACATAACACTTAACACTTTTTTTTACATTATATATATATGAAAGCAACAATTAACATACCTGAATCATTAAGTGAAATAACACTTGCACAATACCAGAAGTGGTACAAGATTAGTGAAACCAATGAAGATGAAAACTTCTTAAAACAAAAGATGATTGAAATATTTTGTAATGTTCCACTAAAAACTGTTTTATTAATTAAAGCAACTGATGTAGATAACATAACAAATAGTATAAACAACTTATTTAAAGAAGAACCTAAATTCATAGATAAGTTTACATACAAAGGAATTAGATTTGGTTTTATACCTAAACTTGATGAAATAACATTTGGTGAATATGTTGATTTAGATACTTATTTACCTGATTGGAATTTAATGCATAAAGCAATTAGTGTTTTATACAGACCAATAACATTAGAGAAGAAAAATAGATATTTAATAGAAGATTATGAAGGTGCTGATGTTTATGATTTGAAAGAAGTAAAATTAGATATTGTTTTTAGTAGCATTGTTTTTTTTTACAATTTAAGAAAAGAATTGCTGAAACATATCATGAACTATTTAGCAAAGCAAAAGAACTTGAATCTGCCACAGCATCTGAAGGGTTTTCTGAAAAATGGGGATGGTATCAGTCAGTATATGGATTGGCACAAGGTGATGTCAGGAGGTTTAATGAAATCACCTATATGAAATTACACACATGCTTACAATATTTAGCATTTGAAAAAGATAAGCAAGAGTTAGAAAAACAGATGTTTAAAACAAAAAAATGACAAGAGAACTAATATTAGAGAAACTTATGGAACAGGAATTAGTAGATAAAGATGAGTATGTAATATTAGCAGATGGGTTTGAAGATGCATTTATGGGTGTTACAACTAATAAACCAATTAGAGCAGTATATAATTACTGGAAGTGTTTAGAGTTATTAATGAATGATGAAGATGCAGATTTTGATGAATCAATAGATTGGTTAGATGAATTTATTAAAGAAGATTTAGGCAAGCATGCACCATTATATATAAAATCAATATGAAAAGTTTTTACAAAGTTATAGATAGTATTAGAGATGTAGTTAAAGCAGAACCATTTAACCATGAGGTTAGCTTTGGTGATATAGCTGATATAGATTTAAAAAAGCAATCACTATATCCATTATGTCATATTATGGTAAATAGTGCAACAATACAAAACAACTATGTAGTACATAACATGACTATTTTTGTTATGGATTTAGTAGATATTAGTAATGAGCAGACAAGAGATTATTTTATTGGTAATGACAACAGGCAAGATATACTAAACACACAGCTTGCACTTGCTACAAGAGTAATAAGAAGATTACAAAAAGCAGATACATATAGAGATGGTTATGAATTAATTAATGATGCTACTTGTGAACCATTCACAGAAAGATTTGATAATATGTTAGCTGGTTGGGCAGTAACATTTGATATAGGTACAACTACTGAAATGACTTATTGCTAATGGGAAAGTTTGAACAGGCATTAGAGAGGTATGCAAAGTATGTAATACAGCAATCAAGAAGCAACCTGTCAAGGAAAAAGCACAATGCAAGTGGTAACCTATATAAGAGTTTAAGTTATAAAATACAAGCTAATAGAGTAAAGTTTTTAAGTGATGAATATGGTTCATATCTTGACCAAGGTGTAAGAGGTGCTAAAAGTTATTATGCAGATAGAGCAACCTCATCAAGCCCATTTAGATTTACAAACAAGATGCCACCAAGTAGAGTGTTTGATAAATGGACAGTTAGAAAAGGAATAGCACCAAGAGATAAAGAAGGAAAGTTTATTAGTAGAAAGTCATTAAACTATTTAATAGCAAGAAGCATATACAGAAAAGGAATTAGAGCAACATTATTTTTCACCAAACCATTTGAAAGAGGTTTAGATTTATATGGTGATGAAATAATATCAGGTTACATTGATGATAATTTAACAATATGAGTACAATAATAAGAACAAGAAGTCCATTTTTTATTAGGACAACAAAACCATCACCAACAACTAATTTAAGTTATTTTCAAATAGATATAACCATTCATGGTGGTTTATCAGGTTCTACAACACCTTGTGATGATTTATATGCAACTTATACACTAAAGAAAAAAATACTACCTAATGAAACATCAGTTACATTTGAAATTAGTGAAATAGTTAATGACCATTTAATACAAACATTCAATGGTACTTATTCTAATAGTGCATTAACACAATCTGTTTGGGTTGACACATCTACAACAGCAAGAGAAGCTGATGGCACTATTATAGGAAGTGCAACAGCTAATACTTATTTAGCACAAGAAGGTTTTAACAAATTTAAAGAAGGTGTTAACTATACTACAGAACCAATAGCAATGATTAGTGCTGATTATTTAGAATACCATAAAGGTAGTTTTATCACTCTACCTATTAATGGTGAAAGAGTAAGCAGATTAACTTGGAAACTAAATGGAAGTACAATAACAACTGTTAACTATACTGATAATGGAAATCAGAACCAGAAAGTAAAATATGGTACAGTAAACACAGCAGCACAAAGCTATGATGAGGTTGTTGTAACTTATGATACTACACAAAACAAATCAATAACACTTAAAGAAATATCTGAATGCAAGTATGAAGTATTTAAAGTAACATTCTTAAATAGATGGGGTGCTTTACAAGATATATTTTTCTTTAAGAAATCTACTGAAAGTTTAGATACAAGAAGTGAACAATTTAATAGAAGCATATTTAAAGCAAGAGATGTATCATTAGAACCACCAGAAGAGGGAGTTGATTGTGTTGAAACAATTACATTTAATTCTTATTCTACTACAGCACATGCAAAGAAAACATTTAATGTAAATGGCACAGAATCAATAACATTAAATAGTGGCTTTGTTAGTGAAACAGGTAATGTATATTTTGAAGAACTAATGGTTAGTGAAAACATTTGGATAACAGATGGTGATGGTGTAGTATATCCAGTTAATTTAAAAGATAGTAACTTTGTTTATAAGACAGGGTTAAATGATAGAATGATAAACTACACTATGAATTTTGAAATGGCATTTGATTTAGTAAACAACATTAGATAATGCAAAAGGTAATACTATATATACAACCTCAATTAAGAACAACTACTACAGCACAAGATTATGTAAGAGTTGATTTAATGGAAGAAGATTTAATCACACTTACACAGATAATACAAGATGTTAAAAACATTGAAAAAGTATTTACTGATTATAGTAGAACATTTAACTTGCCTGCAAGTAAAACAAACAACAAAATATTTAAGTATTGGTATAATCCTGATGTAGAGGGTTTTGATAACCAGATAATGTCAAATGCAAGAATTGAGTTAAATCACTTTGCATTTAAAGAGGGTAAAATAAGGTTAGAAAGTGTTACTATGAAACATGGTGAACCAAGTTTATATAAAGTAACTTTCTTTGGTAATACTACAACTGTTAATGATTTAATAGGTGAAGATAGTTTAACTACATTAGATTGGCTGAATAATTTTAATCATATAGCTAATGATACTAATGTTAAAAATGGTTTAGAAAATGGTATAAATTTTACAGTTAGTTCTGTATCATATCCTGATGCAATTATATATCCACTAATAGCACATAGTCAACAATACATTTATGATGCTACAGGTAATACAAGTAATGGTTTAAATATTAGTACACATACTTCACATCACTTACAAAGGGGTGTAATAACTGAAGATTTAAAACCAGCTATATTAATAAAACATATTATAAAAGCTATTGGTGAAAAATATGGATTTACTTTTAAATCAGGTGAATTTTTTGATAGTGCTAATGTTAGCAATTTATATATGTGGCTACATAGAGTTAAAGGAAAGATGATAGCACCAAACTTTAAACTTGTTAATGATGCTACATTCACTTGTAATTCATCAGCTACTGTATGCAATCATTTTAGTTCAAGTTCACCTCCTATAGGGCCAGCTTCATTAAGTGGTAGTTATACTTTTAGTGATAATAATACTGGTGGAGAGCCAGAAGGATTTAGTTACACAACACAGGTTACACCAACAGTAGGCACAACAATATATACTTTAGAAATTATTAATGAAGTTACTGGTGAGGTTTTAGCTACAAAAGAAGATGTTACAGGAACACAATCAGTTGGAATAAGTTTAGGTTTTAGCACTCCAAATCCAATAACACAATCTGATGCATTTACACTAACAACAAGAGTTAAATCAAATAGTACAATACAATTTGGTGTAGAAATAGATTGTGAGCATTTTGTATTTAATAGTAGCACACAAACTTATGATACTTATGCTGGTAATTTTACATCTAACTCTTCTAACATATCAACTTCAGCAGATATTAATATTACAGACCAAATACCTGATATTAAAATATTAGATTTTCTTACAGGTGTATTTAAGATGTTTAATTTAACTGCTTATATTGATTTTAATGGTGAAGTAGTAGTTAAAAGATTAGATGATTATTTTTCAGGTGGTGAAACACATAATATTACAGAATATATAAAAACAGATACACATTCAATAGGCAAAACAATTCCATATAGTGAAATAGATTTAGAATATGTAGAAGCAAAGAGCATATTAGCACAAAGGTTTTTCAACACTAACAATAGAAAGTATGGTGAGATAGAATATAAAACAGATGCAACTGATAATAAAATATATAAAGTTACAGTACCATTTGAGCATATGTTATTTAGTAGGTTAAGTGATTTAACAACCAATATTTTTACAGATGTGCAAACAGGTTGTTTTTTAGATGAAGAATTAAACCCAAGCATAGGCCAACCATTGTTATTTTATGGTGTGCAAAGAACAGGAATTACTACAGGTATAAACTATGTATTTGGTACTTCAAGACCTGATACTTATGCAGCTTTATGCCCTACTGGTTCAAGTAACAGTACATTAACAAGTTACTATATGCCACACCATGCGAATGAATTAGGTAGTGTTAGTACAGCACCAACATACAACCTCAACTTTGGTAGTGAAATAGATACTTACAACTTGACTGATTATGCAGGACAAAATAATTCATTGTTCTTAAAAAACTATCAAGAATACATTACAAGAGTATATAACAAGAAAACAAGATTATATAGATATAGTGCAATACTACCACTTAAGGTATTACTACAACTAACACTTGATGATAAGGTAATAGTAGGAACAAGAATATTTACTATAAATACTATGACCACAAAACTACAAAGTGGAGAAACAGAGTTTGAACTATTAAATGAAGCACCAGAATGAAAATATTATTAGAAGCATTAGAATTTTGCAAAGAGAATAAATTATATGATAAGCATATAAACATTGCATTAGGAAAGAATAAAATACCATTAAGTATTAAAGAAGCATTAAACCAATTAAGATTAAAAGAATGTCAAGACAGGTAACAATAGAATTAATAGCAAACACAGATGAAGCTGTAAACAATTTAAAAAGTGTTGATAAAGAAATCAATAAAATTAATCAGGGTATAGAAACATCTGAAAAAGGTTTTATAGCAGCCAATAAAGATGCTAAAGCATTAAATAAAACAGTAGAAAAAACAACTGGTGTAGCAAATAAAGCAAAATTTAGTTTTAAAGCTATGGGGTTAGCTTTGAAAGCTATTGGTATTGGTTTATTAATAAAAGCATTGTCTATAGTTACAGAATTATTTTCTACAAATCAGAAAGTAATGGATGCTTTCAGTACTGCTATAAATTTTATTACAATAGCTTTTAATGATTTATTTAATTTTTTGTATGATAATTATACTGTTGTATCAGATATATTCAAAAAAATATTTGATGACCCTATAGAAAGTGTTAGAGCATTAGGGCAAGCAGTATATGATTTTTTAATAGTCAGGTTTGAACAATTTACAGAAACACTTGGGTATTTAGGGCAATCATTATCAGAATTATTTGCTGGTAACTTTGCTAAAGCATGGGAAATAGCAAAAACAGCAGCAGTAGAATCTGTTGACATTATTACAGGAACTGATGAAGGTTTAGAAACTGTTACAAAAACTGTTACTGAAGTTGCAGGTGCTATTACTGATTATGCTGTAGCAACTTATGATGCAGCAGCAGCACAAACAGAATTAGCAAACAATGCTGAAATAGCAGCAGCTAAAAATCAAGGTTTAGTAGAACAATATGATTTACAAGCTGAAAAATTAAGGCAAATAAGAGATGATGAAAGAAATACTATAGAACAAAGAAAACAAGCAAATGATGATTTATTAGAAATTCTTAATAAACAAGAAACAGCAATGAAATCCAATGCAAGAGAACAATTAAAACTTGCAGAGGCAAAATTAAAAATGGATGATGAAAATGTTGAGGCAATAGTACAACAAACTGAAGCATTGAATGAAATAGCAGCTATTGAAGCACAAATAGCAGGATTTAGAAGTGAACAAGCTGCAAATGATTTAGCACTTGCAAAAGAAGAATTAGAATTAAATCAATCTGTTATAGATGGTGTTAATGAAAGAACAATAGCTGAAAGGCAAGCAACAGATGCATTAATACAAGACAATGTAAAAAGAATACAAGCACAACAAGAAACATTAGCTTTTGAAATGCAGATAGAAGTTGAAAGATTACAACAAAAAAGAGCATTATATAAAGAAGGAACACAAGCATATGTTGATGCTAATGAAGAATTATTAAACTACATATCTGATTCTAATATTAGAGTTATAGAATTAGATGATGAACTTGCAAAGGCACAGATAGAAAATGACCAAAAAGAAAAAGATAGTGCAAGAGCATTAGCAGCAGCAAAAATGCAATCATTATCAGCTACATTAAATGCAACTTCACAAGCATTAGGTAGTTTAGCAGAATTAGCTGGTGAGGGTACTAAATTAGGTAAAGCATCAGCAATAGCACAAATATTAATAGATACAGCAAGTGGTATTTCTTCTGCAATAGCAGGTGCAACATCAGCAGCAGCAGCAACAGGGCCAGCAGCACCAGTAGTAACACCACTATTAATTGCACAATTAGTAGGGCAAGTATTAGCAGGTATGGCAAGTGCTAAAGCAATATTACAAAAGGTAGAAGGGCCAACTGCATCATTACCAAGCAATGTAGCAACAGGAGCAGGTGGAGCAATACAACCACAAGCACCACAATTTAATATAGTTGGTCAAAGTGCATTTAACCAAATTGCAGGAGCATTAGGACAACCTATTCAAGCATATGTAGTAGCACAAGATGTAACTACTGCACAACAATTAGATAATGGAATAATAACAAGTGCCACATTAGGAGGTGGTTAAAAATAAATGATATGGAAATTATAGAATTATTATTAGATGAAAATGATGAGATGACAGGCATTGAAGCAGTAAGCATCGTTGAGAATCCTGCCATAGAATCAGATTTCATAGCGTTAAGTAAACAAGAAATAATGTTTGCAAAAGTAGATGAAGATAAAAAAATATTAATGGGAGCAGCATTGATTCCTAATAAACCAATATTTAGAAAAAGAAATGATACTATGTTCTATGTGTATTTTAGCAAAGATACAGTTAAAAGAGCAAGTGAATTATTTTTTATGAATGGTAATCAGAATAATGCAACTTTAGAACACAATATGGAAATCAATGGATTAACAGTTGTAGAAAGTTGGATAGTTGATGACCCTGAAATGGATAAGAGTAAGAAGTATGGTTTTGAAGTGCCTGAAGGAACTTGGATGATTAGTATGAAAGTAGAAAATGATGAGGTTTGGAATGATTATGTTAAAGAAGGAAAAGTAAAAGGATTTAGTATTGAGGGTTACTTTGCTGATAAAGCTAAAATTAGTAAACCTAATTTAAAAGCAGAGATGGAAGCTATTTTAGAAAGTGAAGCAGAATATATGTTAAGTAATATTAAAGCATTAATTAAAAAAGATAAAAGAACTAAAAATGGCAAGAAGATTACATTGGAAACATACAATGATTATCCATCAGGAGTTAGTAATAATGCTAAAAGAGGTATTGAATTTAATGAAAAGGTTAACAATAAATGTGCTACACAAGTTGGCAAAATCAGAGCGCAGCAATTAGCAAATAAAGAGAACATTAGTTTAGAAACTATTAAAAGAATGTATAGCTATTTAAGTAGAGCTGAAGAATACTATGATGAAGGCAATAATGAAGCGTGTGGTACTATTAGCTATTTACTATGGGGTGGTAAAGCAGGGTTAAGATGGTCTGAAAGCAAATTAAAAGAATTAGGTGAAATTAATCTTGCATCTATGGTAGTTGATGACAACTTTGCAATTATTGATGATAGGTTAGCTTATAGTTCACAAGAGAAAGCTGAAGAGATGGCTAAAAACATTGGTTGTGAGGGTTTTCATGTGCATGAGTATGAAGGCAAGGAATGGTACATGCCATGTGAAAAGCATGAAATGAAAAAACCTTGCCAAGCAGGTTATGAAATGATTGGATTTAAAATGAAGAACGGTAAAAGAGTACCTAATTGTGTACCTATAAAATAATAATTATGAAAAGAAAATGGAAAACACCAAGTAATACATCACCAACAGGAACTAAAAGAGCTTGTTTATGTGATGATGGAAAAACATATAGTAGAAAATGTTGTGATGGTTCACTACAAGCACAAGGCATAGGAAACATTACTGGAACACCATCATAAATTTTTTTTGTAAAAACACATAACACTACACACATTTTTTTACATTACTAATAAATATTTACTATGAAAGCAAATGACATACTAAACAAAATCAAAAATATTGTTGGTGTTGAACTTTCTGAAACAGTAGAATTAGCAGAATTAACATTAGAAAATGGTACTATTTTAGTATCAGAAGAATTTACTAAAGGTAATGCAGTATTCATCAAGGGAGAAGATGGAGAAATTGCACTACCAGTTGGTGAATATTCTTTAGAAGATGGTAGAGTGCTTTTTATAGTTGAAGAAGGTATCATTGATAGTATTAGAGAATCTGCTGAAACAGAAGAAAAAGAAGCAGAAGAAGAACTTTCTGAAGAATCAGTTACAGAAGAAACAGATGAAACTGTAGAAACTGAATTAGAAGAAGAAGAAATGAAATATGTAACTAAAGAAGAATTTGCTCTTGCAATGGATGAACTAAAATCTATGATTGAGAAAATGGGTTACAAGGACAAAGAAGAAGAAGAAATGTCCAAAGAAGAAGTTGTTGAAAACAAAGAAGAATTATCTGCTGAAACAGTTGAGCCAATCAAGCACAACCCAGAAGCAGAAACTAAAAATGTTAATTTTACTATAGCTGGTAAAAGAACAGAAACAACTAAAGATAGAGTATATAACAAAATATTTAATAACTAAAAAATAAAAAATGGCTACTACTACAAGTATAACAAGTACGTATGCAGGAGAATTTGCAGGCAAATACATCGCTGCTGCGTTACTTTCTGGTTCTACTATTGAGAATGGTGGAATTGAAGTAAAACCAAATGTAAAGTACAAATCTGTAATTAAGAAAGTTGCTACTGATGCTAATGTAATTAAAGATGCATCTTGTGATTTTACTGCTACAGGTACTGTTACATTAACTGAAAGAATTCTTCAACCTGAGGAGTTCCAAGTAAACTTACAATTTTGCAAATCTGATTTTGCATCAGATTGGGAAGCAATTCAAATGGGCTATTCAGCTTATGATAACATGCCTCCTAAATTTTCTGATTTTATT
>MDSW01002164.1_pt1 | contig 10300 bp, 11 predicted proteins | sample 811171 | NCBI WGS metagenome assembly MDSW01 (sample SAMN05326641, study PRJNA326480) | marine metagenome | isolation source: seawater | place: Atlantic Ocean: North West | collected 2012 | reverse complement strand
GATATATACAGATAATGGAATTGAATATTGTAGATTTAAGAAAAAATATTATCCGCTTAATGAAATAGAAAATGTAATTAATTCTTATAAGATTGGTGGAGCTGGAGCTGCAGAGTTTTCTATTGATTCAATTCCAATCATTGCTAATTCTATATTAGATGCATTTTTTATTGATAAAATTGGTAGTCATTGGAAACAAGTAACACCAGATACATTTAAAAGTATATTGTTTGTACCTACTTTTATAGAAAAAAAAGAAATAGAAAACATAACATCCAATTGTGATTATCAACTAAATATAAATGGATTTAATGAAATTGATGATCCTACATTCATAGAATTGTTAAGAAGTAAAACACCAAGCTATAACATAATAGAAATAGATGATGGTGAATTAATTGATTATTTAAATCTTGGTATTCATATAAATTCATACGTTAAAATTAATAATATATATTATACACCGTTTATTAAAAACGAAGATATATCGGAATCTATAACTGAAACAAATGAAAACCTTGATATTAGTATTCATACTATACATACTGATAAATATCCAAGTATTAATAATGCTTTATTAGAGTCTTCTAGATTTTTTGGTAAAACAAATGATTTTATAAATATATTTACAATTCAAATAAGTACTAATTTAGATAACTTTGCTAAAGCACTATATAATGCATTTTTATATTTGTTAAAAGATAAAATTAAAAATAAAATTGAAGATAAAATTAAAGATAACATTAAAAATACAACATTTATTGATAAAATATTTCAATATTATAATAGTAATTCACTAAAAGAATTATATGAAAAAAAAAATAATAATAGAAGATTATTCTAAAGAACCAAACAATGAACAAAATATTATAACAACACTAAATGAAATTAAAAAAAAATTATACGATAGTGATAACAATGTAATATCTGAAACACTTGAATTAAACAATATATTTAGTGAATTAATAGATTTTTTTACACTAGATAACTTTAATAAAAGTGCGACATATCCAGGACTTACATGGGCTAAGTTTTTTAGAACATTACATATTTCATATCGTAATTATTTATTTAAAAAAAATATATTTACACCTAATATTTGGTTAAAAGTATCAAACAACTGTAAAGCTTTATCTCCAATGAAAATAGAAAATCTTGATTTAATGAATCTATATAATTTGAAAACATCTAGTGACGATTTCACCCCTATTAATAATGAATTTAATAAAGCTATAAAAAAAATATTCATCACTAGTCCTTTTAATACAATAGTAGTTAAAAACAAAAATCAAGATGAAATATATACAACTAATAATAAAATATTTAATTTAAAAGAAAATCAAAAAATTAGTAAATGTATTACAAATAATATTATGAATATATTTAGGTTTATAAAAGATAATTATTACGTATTTTTTATGATATTAGAAAAAGATAAATTTGATAAAATTTTAGAAGTATTAATTATACAAAGTATAATATTAAAACTAATAAAAAAACATATAGGTAATAATAAAATAGAAACTACAACACTAGCCGAGTTTATTAATAAAAATTATGCTGATAATAATACAATAGATAAACTAAAAAATTTAGTATATTGTTTAAAAAATAACCGATATGAATTAGAATTATTGTTAACCAATTTTACAAATTATAAATTAGCAGAATTATTACAAAAAAAAATTTTAGAACAAGCAGAGTTTAATGACACTGAATGTGAAAACATAATAGAAAAAATAAAAAAAATATCTCCTAGACTAGCAGTCAACAGAAAGTATAGGAATACCAGTACTGTTAATATAGAATTACGAAAACAATATCAAAATATTATTACATTTGATGATAAACTTGTAACACTTCGTAGAAGATTATTTCCTGAAACTATTACGCTTGATAATATACCTATAGATGATTTTGATAAAATAGACAAAATAATGGAATGTTTAAACAAAATTAACAACTTTAATACATTATATAATAAAATAAAAGATAACACGAAACTACAACAGAATATAAAAGAGTTTAAAAATTGTGTTACGTTTTTTGAACGAAATAAAGTGAAAGTTAATAGAATTCAAAACGAAATAACTATAATAAAAAGAAACATTGAAGAAGAACAAAATAAAGTAATAGAAAAATTACAACTAAAAAGTAATAGTATTTCAGAGCATATTAATAGATTTTTTGATCATATGATTAGAAATACAAAAACACTTGATACACAAATAAAGGAGTTTCCAAAAAATTGTAATTATGATGATCCAACTCCGTTACTTTCCAGTTATCCTATTGATGATAGTATTACTAGCATAATTAGTATTTTATCAGATAATAAAAGCTTATTAGATGAACAAAAAAACTTAGAGAATGAACAAGAAAAATGGGAAAAAAGCCTAGGAAGTTTAAATACAAAAAAAGGATTAATTGACTTTCAGAACATTGATAATTTAATACAATTATATGAGGATATTACAGGAGCTGAATGCAACGAATATAAAACCAATTTTACAGAGGAAAATGAAGAAAAATATAAAGAAATTAAAGAAATTAAAGAAGAACTAAGTAAAACTTATAATTGTGAAACAACAAACACTGATACACCACAAAATTTATATACTAAGGAAGACTTTGAAAATGTAAAAATATTTATAGGCAATCATTCACATTTAATTGGCGTTATTAGCCAATACATTGCAGCCTTACATTATTTTTACAACAATAAAGATAAAAGCCGATTAATAGAAAAAATAAATGACTCTAAAGAACCAAATTTATGCAAAAAATATAATGAGTATATAAAAGAACAAAAATCATTTAAAACAGCAATAAATATTCTAAACTACCAACCTATTGCAAAAAGCCTTGAAAAATTAGAAGAAGCATTAAATGAAATATGTAATAAATATGAAATTAAAATACCAAAACAATCAGTAACATCAACACAATTAAGTGCAATTCTAACACAGGACCCAGAGGAGATCAAGAGATTGGAGGAAGAAGCGGCTCGCAAGGTTGCTGCTGAGGAAGATACATCCGATAATATACTGGTAATTGAAAAACTTATTTTAAAAGAAGAGAAAACAGAGGAAGATGAAGAGGAAAAGGAAGAAAGAAAAGAAGAAGTAACAAAACAAATAGTAAAAGTAATACCACCAGGATCTACTTTATTACAAAAATCAGTTGGGAGAATAGAGAAAGAGAAAACAGAGGAAGAAGTAGCAAAACAAACAATACAATCAACAACATTAAGTGCAATTTTAACACAAAACGAAATAAAAACACCACAGATACTATCACCCGATATAGATGATATATTAAAGAAAATAAATGAAAACAAAATAGATAATATATATCTACGATATATATATGAAAAATCTGCAAGTAACAAAAACTATTTAAATGAAAACACTATTAAAAATTTACAAGAATACAAAAATATATGCGATGCTGTAAATAGATTAATGATATATTTAACAGAAACTGCAAATAACATAAAAGCTGATAATTATACTAATGAAACACAATGTGATGAATATAACAAATATTTCAAAACCTTAGTTTTTACTAATAAAATATTAGATGAAATAATAAAAGATAATGAAAAACAAAGCTTAACCAAAAAATATATAAAAGCACTTAACGAGTTAAACAGGGAATTGCCAACCTTATTTAAAAAAGTTGAAGAACCAAAATATAAAAATGCTATTGAGAATAATACTCTTGCTTCATTAATTCCTATACAAGGAGGAGATAATAACTACAAAACAGCTATAGATAATATATTTAACTATACTGAATCTTCTGACGAATCTGATATATTATATGATTCAGATATATCTGAAGAATCAATAATATCAATCAGATCAGATTATTCTGAAGATCTAATAACTCCACTATTGACTCCCCAAACCTAATCTAGATATTTTTTCATAATATTCTGCTAATTTTTTATCACGTTCTTCAATACGTGAAAGTCTTTCTTTTTCTCTTTTATCTTCTAACATTTCTTCTTTTTTCTTAAAAAGTATTTCTTTATCCGTCATACCTTTCTTTAATTTACGATCACTATACTGTTGATATTCTTTTACATTTTTAAATTGCTTTCTATTAATATCATTAGGTGTTCTTTCTTCCGTAAAAGCAATTTTAAAATCTGTATAACTTAAACTATTACTAGAAGTTTTACCTGAATAATCTGTTGTTTTATTACCAATTTCAGAATGAATGATTTTAGAACAAGATGGTAAAGCTTCGGGTTCTTTGTATTTAATAATATTAGTTGAAGGTTTAACTTTAGTATCAAATGTTTTATTAAACTTTGCGGAACTAACAGAAGATTTACCAAAAACATTAGTAATGTTAATATCTTCACGAACTTTACTAGAAGGATCCATCATACTACCATAACCAAACTCTATATCTTCATCAACAAATTTATTTTCATCAAATGCTTTATTAAACTTACTACTAAAAGTATCATTGGCAACTTGAAATATACCAAAACGATTTGAAAGACTAGTAGATTCTTTATGATTTTGTTTAAGATCAAAATGTGATTTATTAGAATCTCTATTTTTAATTTCAATAGCAAGTTTTTGGAATTGTTCAGTAATATAATTAAAAAAATCAGGATCTCCACCTTTATCCGGATGATTTTGAATAGCTAGTTTTTTATAACTTTCTTTTAATTGATTCCACGAATAATTTTCAGGAAGTTTAAATAATTTACTCATTGTTAAGATCTTACTTAGATTATTATAAAAAATAAAAATGATTTATACAACATAATAAATATGGAAACAATATTTTATAATCTTCAAAATATTATTATTGATCTTAAAAAATTAAATAATACTTTTACAACAAATAAAATAACCAATTTTCATTATAATCTTGCTAAATTATACACATATCAACATAATGAAAACGAAAGATTAATAAATATTAATAATACTATAGACGAAACTGTAGAAGATATAAAATCATTAAAACCTAAAAATAAATATTTTCCAAAGATCTATACAGAATATATAGAATATGAAAAATATAAAGATTGTAATATATTATTAATAGTTCATCCAATAAATTACAATGATAATATACATTTAGACAATGTAATATTTAAAAAAGAAATTAAAATTGATAGTAAAATAAAATATAATAATCTTTTACAACAACTTTATCCAAATGAAGGTTCATTAATTGAAAAAACAAATAGATATTATTGTGAAAATCCTTTAAGATTATATGTCTTAGAAGATCTAAAAGATTTACAAAAAAATAAGTATTTTATATCAACCAACCATAATATAACGCAAAATATATTAAAAACATTATTACATTCAAGATCATTAGATAATACTCCAGAATTATCTTATAGAATGAAATATAAATTAGAATCAATAAAATCACCTAAAGATGATAATTGTTTTATAATTATAAATAATTCATTAGAATATATAAATATTGATGATGAAATAGAATCAATTGAAATGTCATATTATAAACGCAAAAATATTATATATAATCCAGAAGAACATTATTATTATAATGGTTATAAGTTTATACGTAATAATAAAACAGTTAAAGAACTCATAGAATTATTTAATAATTCTATATAATATTTGGCATAGGTTCATCTTCAAATATTGAAGGATTCCCTGATAAATTAGACCAATCTACTTTATCTAGATTATTTTCTAATATCTTAATAGCATTTTTATTAGAAGATAACGAATACCAATCTACTTTGTCTAGATTATTTTCCAATATCTTAATAGCATTTTTATTACAAGATAACATAAACCAATCTACTTTATCTAAGTTATTTTCAATTAACTCAATAGCATTTTTATTTCCAGATAAATAACGCCAATTAATTTTATCTTGATTTTCAGTTAAAATATCAATAGCATTTTTATTTAAACATAAATGTTTCCAACAAACTTTATCTAAATTATTTTTTAATAAATCTATAGCATTTTTATTTTTAGACAATTCATACCAAATAATGTAATCCTTATTTGCTTCTAACATTTGAATAGCATTTTTATTACGATTTAAAGGCATTTGCCATATTTCTTCTTGTTTATTTTGAATAATTTGAATAGCATTAGGATTATCACATAATTGTGCAAAATTAACTTTAGACATATTATTTTGTAATAAACTTATAGCATTTTTATTTGCAGATAAAAAATACCAATCAATTTTATCCTCACTATGTTTAAGCAAATTAATAGCATTAGGATTTAAAGACATATAATCCCAATCAACTTTATCTAAGTTTTCTTCCAGTAAATTAATAGCATTGCGATTAAGTGATAAACGTTCCCAATCTAATTTACTAATATCAACCCATTTAAGTAATATTTTTCTTTTATCATCTAAATTATTCCAATAATGTTTTAATATAATTGAAATAACATTTTCATCAAAAATTGATTTTTTTAATATATTATTAACAATTTTAAACTTTTGATAAGCAAAAACCATTTTATTTAATAATAAAATAAATATATCATTTTTTATACTAAAACAACCTTAAGAATAACATTACCACCTATAGTAATTTCATCACCAACATATAATTGTTCAATTGTAATTTTTTTACCATTAACCAATGTATTATTACAACTATTAGGATCTTTGATAAATATCCTAGTAGGATCAGTAAATTTAAACTCACAATGATGTCTTGATACATTATCATCATATAATATACAAATATCATTAGTTCTTGATCTACCGATAGTTATTTTCTTATTTTTTTTTAATAATATAAGTAAATTTATAATATTTTTTATACTTAGTAGCAGTGGTAATACATTGTAAATATATAGCAGAATTAAAAAGACTCTTAAATTGAAAATAATTACCCGGTAATTTAAAGTATTTATTACATATTGATAACCATAAATTATTATTTAATTTAATACTATCGTAAATATTTTTTGAAATTAAAATAACTTTTTTTACATTATTAAATTCTAAATAACTTATAATAGTATAAATATTCATATATAACTATATATCATTTTTATATTAATAATGAAAATAGCAATAACAGGTAAAATATGTTCAGGTAAATCAACATTAGCAAATAAACTTAAAGATAACTTAAAATTAGAAAAATATAGTTTTGCTGATAATGTTAAAAAATATGCTAAAGAAATATTTGAAATGGAGTATAAAGATCGTAAGCTAATTCAAGATTTTGCAGAAAAGATGAAAGAACTAGATAATAATATTTGGATAAAACAATTGGATAAAGAAATAAAAGATAAAACTCACATTGTAATAGATGATTTAAGATTTGAAAACGAATATAATTATCTTAAGAAAAATAATTATTATATAATAAAACTGGTAATTGATAAAAATCAACAGATAAAAAGAATTGAAGATCTTTATAAGGATAAAGCACACGAACACCTTGAAAGACTAGAACATATATCTGAATGTAATATTGATAAATTAAATGCTGATTTAACAATTAATACAGAAGATATTGATATTGAAACAATACTAGAAACTATAATTCATCAACAGTAAATAAAGGTTTGCATTCACGTATTAAGCTATTTTTATAATTAACCATTTTACAATTATTAGCAATTCTTTGTAATTTTCTAGCTTTCTCTTTATATAAATCTGACATATCAAGTGTATCGGCTATTTTACTTTGTTGATATAGTTTATCGTATTCCTCCATTAACACATCAAAAATCTTACGACTAATATTAATATATAAATCATTAGGTGCTTCCATTTCTTGCCATTTTGTTTCAGTATTAACACTTTTAAACCACTTATCATTTACCACCTTATATTCATCCTTATAAAAATAATAAATAATAGCGGCTAAATCATAATGTGCTCCTTTAGATCTTATAGCATTTTCAATTAAATTATTTAACATTATGCTTTTGTTATTTTATTTTTTGTTTATATATAATTTTAATAAGGAAATCTCATAAGTTTAAATCCAGTTGCTAATCCAATACCTTGTTGTGCGGATTGTGCGTAAGTAGGGCTTAAGATATCTAATATAGCAAATATACAGGCAGCCGTTGCTGATAATATAGCAATTTCCCAAGTATTAAGTTTATTAGGTCCAATCATATCAAGTAAATAAGCTACAATAGCTATCATAAGACCTTGGAAAAGGTATTTTAAGGCTTTTAAAACCAGTTCATTAATATCTACGTCATACATTTTATTATATATAAAGATATAATTTAACAATCAATTTAAAATGTCTGAAACAAAAGTAGATTATTTGGATGAAGATGAACCGTTAAGAAATCAAAACTTTGTATGTGTATCTTTTTTAAATCCCGAAGATGTAATAAAAAACAAAGATGCGTATTACTTTTCTAAATTTACCGAAAAGTTTTCGAAAGATATGGCAGATTTATTAAATAATTTAATTGATAAGTTTCCAGACAATAAAGATATAATTATGGGTATTAAAGATAATCACAAATATGTTTTTGATAAAAACGATATGAATGAACAATTAACATTTTTTAAAAATACTAATTCAGATGAAATTGAAAAAGAGTTTCATAATGAAAATAACTTTAAAACATCAGTAAGAGGTATTAAGGTAAGAGGTGTATATGATACTGTTGAATTGGCTAAAGCAAGATGTGAAAAATTAAAAAAAACAGATCCTTATTTTCATATCTATGTAGCACAGGTTGGTTGTTGGTTGCCTTATGAAAGCCACATAGCAACTAATGTAGAAAATCAAGAATATTCTGAATCAGAACTTAATACACTTATGAAACATTACAAAGAAAATAAAGATAATAAAGATATAGTATTTGATAGTCGTAGAACTGATGCCATAAAATCAATAAAAGAAGAAGACCAATCCGTTGAACAAATAAGCGATGTTATTAATGATAAAGAAGATCCTTGGTTAAGTGCGAAAGGATAAAGTTAAAAATGTATAACATAAGATTAAATGAAACAAAGCAATAAACCTTCATTTAGATTAGAATTAAAAAAGTTTGATCCAAAAAAAATAAAAGATGATTCTGTTATTGTTGCTATAGCCGCACGTAATAGAGGTAAAAGTGTATGTATTAAGGATATATTATCATATCATACGAATATTCCTATTGGAATGGTAATATCACCAACAGAACACGCAAATTCTTATTTTCAACATTTTATACCAAAATTACTAATACACGATGAATATTCTCCAGAATTAATAAATAAATATGTTCAAAGGCAACAGAAGATATCAGGAAAATATAAAAAAGAATTAGAAACTTATGGTCATTCTACTGTAGATCCTAGATCTTTTTTAGTAATGGATGACGCAATGTATGATAAATCTTGGACAAATGATGCAAATATACGTAAAATATTTATGAATGGAAGACATTATAAAATATTATTTTTATTAACAATGCAATTCCCTATGGGTATAAGTCCCGCTTTAAGAACTAACATTGATTATGTTTTTATTTTTAGAGAAAATATAAAAAAAAATCGTGAAAGATTATATGAACATTATGCAGGAATGTTTCCAACACTTCAAGTTTTTGAACAAGTCTTAGATCAAGTTACACAAGATTATGGATGTTTGGTAATAGATAATAGAGCATCTGGATCTAAATTAGAAGATCAAGTTTTTTGGTATAAAGCAGATCCAAATAAAAATTTTAAATTATGTGATTCTGCTTTATGGGATATGCAATCAATACAAGATGAAAAAGAAAAATTAAATAGTTATGATGATGAAAAAGAAGAAGATGAACAATATGATCCTAATGTTGTAATAAAAAATAGTAAAAATACTTGTAAAATTACAGTTAAGAAGAAACAATATTAAATCCAGTTTGAATAGTTTCAGGAATATACGACGGTATAGAATCTATTGATTCTGTTTGTGTTTTATTCATAGCAGAATATATATAATAAACAACAAAAGTAATAATAATATATAAAATTATAAATGTTAATAAATCCTTAACAGTAATTGTTTGTTTTTTTTCAAAGCTACTAATAATTATAAAAATTATTAAAGCTATGCATAATGAATATACATAATACATTTAGTGTTTTATATCTTAAAAAAAAGATTTGTTTATACGTATTACTTTAATATCTTTATTATTCATTACAATTTCATCATCATCTTTGTTATCTTCTAAAGCTTCCTCTGTTTTTTCCAAAACAACAATAGGTCTAACTATTTCATCTTCTAAAGCTTCCTCTGTTTTTTCCAAAACAACAATAGGTTTTACTATTTCATCTTCTAAAGCTTCCTCTGTTT
>MDSW01195731.1_pt1 | contig 10301 bp, 9 predicted proteins | sample 811171 | NCBI WGS metagenome assembly MDSW01 (sample SAMN05326641, study PRJNA326480) | marine metagenome | isolation source: seawater | place: Atlantic Ocean: North West | collected 2012 | reverse complement strand
CTTACATAATTACTCCGATCAGGAATACAAGTATTATTTTTGTAACTGAGGAAATGTTCAAGGATAGTCCAACAAATATAGTTTTAGGTTGTTTGGGGTCTAGTGGCGGATGAGCCAGAACAGAAATTATAAAACATTTGTGAGGCTATAAGCTCTGAATTATAATTAAACACATCAGGTGTTCTATGGTATCTTTAACGTAAATGTCCTTAGGGCAAAAAAATGGCAAAAATGGGATCTAAAGTAGAGTGTATTTGGGATGCTCAGGCCTCGTTAGGTGAGGGGCCGTTGTGGTCTCAATCTCGCAATGGAATTTTTTGGGTAGATATCATTGGCTGTCAGTTGCATTTTTTGAACCTCTCTGATGGGGAACAAAAAACGTGGAGAATGCAAGAAAAAATTGGCTGGGTAGTTGAGACAGGGGATGGAAATTTAATTTGCGGGCTAAAGTCAGGAATTACGTTGTTTAATCCAGTGAACAATGAAAGTAAAATTATGATTAACCTAGAACCTGATTTTCCTGATAATAGATTAAATGATGCTAAAGTGGATAAGTATGGCAGGATTTGGGCAGGAACTATGGATGATCGCGAGATTTCTCATACGGGTTCATTGTATCGAATAGATCCCGACAGGACTTGGGAAAAGGTGGATTCTGGGTATGTGGTGTCAAATGGGCCCGCATTTAGTCCAGAGGGAGACATTTTATATCACACTAGTACGATGAGCCGCCAAATCTTTGCTTTTGATTTAGATATTAACGGAGAGATAAAAAATAAACGCATTTTCATTACCTTTAGTGATAGTGAGGGTTATCCTGATGGGATGGCTTGTGACTCAGAGGGTGGACTGTGGGTAGCCCATTGGGGGGGATGGAGGATTAGCAGGTTTTTAAAAGACGGTACTCTGGATAGAGTCGTTAAAATGCCTGTTGAAAAGCCCACAAGTATATGTTTTGGCGGTGCAGAATTAGATCAGGCGTTTATCACTTCGGCATCTGTTCAACTAGAAAAATCCAATAAGAGTGAACAACCCTTAGCAGGGGGGGTGTTTTCGATAGATCTCGGCGTGACAGGTTTGCCGAGCTACTCTTTTATCGGCTGATCAATTAATGAGCTATCGAAAGGATCGAAATTGAAAATTATTTTGCTAATTTTGTTTTCTGGCATGTTTTCTTGCCTGGCCATGGATATTTGGCAACAAATATTGAGACGATTGGCGGGAATTCCAGCTACTAACTGGAGTATAGTAGGAAGGTGGTTTTTAGAAATTTTCCTTTCGAGAAAAATCTATAACCCAAAAGTTGGTGAGACTCCAAATATAAAGAACGAAAACTTAGTGGGTTGGGTGGTTCACTATTCTGTCGCCCTAGCCTATTCAATAGTATTTTGGTTTTTATTAGAAATAGCTGAATTAGTATCAGCAACTGTAACTAGTGGTTTAATTTTTGGCGTTATTAGTGTTGTTATACCTTGGTTCTTTTTTATGCCGTGTTTGGGTAACGGTGTTTTAGGAAGAAAAACGCCCAACCCAGTGTTAACATGTGTTTTGGCGCTTGCAAGTCATAGTGTGATAGGAATGTCGTTGGGATTATCATTTTCCTTATTTTCAAAATTAATCTAGTGTTATGCTATTTTAAATAGAATGAAGTGCGAGTTGAAATATAAATAACTGAGAAGTAATATCATACCTGCTAAATAAACCGAGACTTTGCTCATCCTGTTGTAGGAAAATTACAATTAACGATAGTTATTTGTTGAGACATTTACCTTAAAAAAACTCCTAACATACCTAACCACTCCAAACCTCAATCTCTCAACTTATAGGTTTTAAACATCCCATTAAATAGTGGCGATTTGATGAATTCTGGGCTCTATGGTATATAAAAAGAAAAAAATTGGAGGTTTTTAAACAATGTTTAAAAAAATTAAAAAGAACGTAATAAGTATAAGTACTATTTTTGCGCTATTTGCGCCTGGTATTGGGCTGGCAAAAACAAATTGGGATATGCCAATTGTTTGGCCTGATGGTAATTTTCACGTCGCCAACGCTAAGACATTTGCGGCCGAGGTTAAACAAGCAACTGGAGGTGACGTAAATATTACAGTTCACTCTGGGGGGTCTTTGGGCTTTAAGGGGCCCGAGATGCTTAAAGTGGTCCGAGATGGATTAGCTCCACTTGGTGAAATGCTGCTCAATCAGCAAGTAGGCGAGGCCCCTCTGTTAGGGCTTGAGGCAACTCCTTATTTAAGTTCGGGTTATGATGATTTGGCGAAGCTCCATAAGCATTGGTTGCCTGAAGTAAATAAAGTTGTGAAGGAGTTTAATCAAAAATTCCTCTATATCGTTCCCTGGCCGAGGCAATACGTCTACACCAAGGTTGATGCAAAATCTGTTGCAGACTTAGGGGGGATCAAAATACGAACCTACAATAAAACGACCACAGGCATGTTTAATAGAATTGGTATGACTTCAGTTCAATTGCCATGGGGTGAGGTCGTTCCATCTTTAGCAGCTGGCACAATTGATGCGGTTACTACGTCGGCAAGCTCGGGTGTTGATGGCAAGTTTTGGGAGTTTCTGAAATACATGTACCCAACTAGCCACGTCTGGTCTTCAAACGTATTGTCAGTAAATTTGGATGCATGGAATAAATTGTCGGCAAAGAATCAGGCGGCAATAGAGGGTGTAGCCAAACGTTTACAGCCAAAATTTTGGGATATATCTAAATCTGAAGATGCGGCAAAAGTAAAAATTCTTACAGATAATGGAATCAAAGTTGGAACGGTCACTCCTGCTATGATGAAGACAATGCAGGAAAAAACAAAACCTATGTTGCAAGAAGCTATTAGCTCTATTGGTGGGCCTGCGGGAAATATTATCGCTGCCTATAAAAAGGAACTAGGTAATTAAGATATATGCGATCAGCCCTGGTTAACGTCTATAGCCGGGGCTGATGGCGAGCTCAGATGTTCTGGGCTGAGAAATGCTGTGATTTCTGAATTGAGTAGGCATTAGAATGCATAAGTCGCTACGTCTTATTGATACAGTATCAAAAATACTTGCGATTTTCGCTGCGTTTTTAACCGTTTCAATTGCAATGGTAATAATTATGGAAATTATGGCTCGGTACATTTTTAACTATAGTTTTAGTTTCGCCTGGGAGTACAGTGCTTATGCTATGGGTATAGCCATGTTTTGCGGAGCTAGTTTTACGTTCAGGACAGGGGGACACATAAGGGTCTCATTATTATCGTCACTGCTTAGCAAAAAAGGGGCATTCTGTCTGGATATTATCTGTACAGTAACAGGTTTATTTTTCTCTGCTTTTATAAGTTATGCCCTTTGTCAATTAGCATTGAATTCGTTTTTGTCTGGGAGTACATCCCCATCGATTACCGCGACGCCATTGATTATTCCTCAGGGCCTCATAGCTACAGGCTCGGTATTTTTGACTTTGCAGTTATTAGCAAGGCTTATTCGCCTTAGTATTGGCGAGGAGCCAGAAGACAAAAGTGTTTCATATCAGGTGGAATAAAATTTTTTTATAATGGATCCTATACTTACTCTTATTGTTGTTTTAGCGCTGTTGACAGTATTTTTGGGTATGGGGGTGTGGGTAGGCCTGGGTCTTTTTTCAGTAGCAATTACCTCGTTGGCGTTATTTCGCTCTATGCCAGTTGATAAACTTCTCGCACAGCTTACCTATAATACTCTTACAACCCCTGAAATGGTAGCTCTTCCAATGTTTATTTTGATGGCAGAAATATTGTTTCATACTCGGTTGTCCAGCTCTCTATTTAATGGTCTCTCTCCTTGGACACATCGGTTGCCGGGCAAAATGATGCATGTAAATGTATTAGGCTGTACTTTATTTGCTGCCATATCAGGCTCTTCAGCGGCCACAGCAGCGACGGTTGGACGAATAACTTTATCGGAGTTATTCAGTCGGGGTTATGATCGTAACCTTGTGATCGGGTCGCTTGCTGGAGCAGGGACGTTAGGTTTTTTGATCCCCCCTTCAATAATCTTAATAATTTACGGAGTATTATCGGAGACATCAATTTTAAAACTCTTTATGGCAGGGATTATTCCGGGTTTAATTTTATCATTCTGTTTTATGGGTTTTATCGCTTTACGTGTTTTGTTAAATCCCTCATTGGTTCCGAGAGAAAATAATACTCCGACCTGGATGGACCGATTTGCAAGCTTAATTGACTTAGGCCCAGTTGTGTTCCTTATTCTCTTAGTATTGGGGTCTATGTATGCTGGAGTTGCGAGTCCCTCAGAGGCGGCGGCGGTTGGAGTATTAGGGGCTTTTATAGTATCCGCGGCACAGGGAACATTAAACAAAAATACAGTTAAGATGGCGTGTCTGGGAGCCGTTAGAACCATTTCAATGATTGCTTTGATTGTCGCGGGAGCTGTTTTTTTATCGGTGTCAATGGCTTATCTAGGTGTGCCCCGAATGATTGCTAATGAAATAGCGGCTTTGCATCTCTCCTCTATCGGATTAATCTTACTTCTTTTGTTATTTTATGCAATTTTGGGATGTGTTCTAGATGGACTTTCAGCTATCGTAATGACATTACCAATAACTTTACCGCTAGTCATAGCGGCAGGTTTTGATAAAATCTGGTTCGGTGTGTTTGTTGTAATAGTGGTTGAAATGGCCCAAATTACTCCTCCGGTTGGATTTAACTTATTTGTAATACAGGGATTGACCGGCGAGAGCATTGGCCGAGTGGCAAGAGCTACCATTCCTTTCTTTCTAATTATGTCTGGATTTGCGATTCTTATCGCTATTTATCCAGAAATTGTTACTTTTCTTCCTAATCATATTAAACTTCAAGGTTGAAAAATATTATTTTTTTTATTGAGGATCTCTTCCCGGCTAAGATACGGATATCCAAGTTGACTAATTTTTAGATTGTGATACCGGGTCTAATAACCATAAATGTCCCTGGCGGCTCTCAATGAGACCATTTGATCTAAAACGTCTTTCTCGATTTTTGATCTATCTCTTTTGGTAGGAGTACCATGACCAGCCCCCCCAGGTGTATTAATAATTAAAGTTTGCCCAGACTCGATAATTTGTGTTCCCTTTCCCTCGAGTTTTTTTCCCGACTTTAATTTTAGAGAGCCTCGTCCACCGTTTTGCCCTCCTTCTCTTCCTCGGGCAGGAAAATCAATTCGATCAAAAGCTGCTAATAATTCAAGGTTGGCGTTGATCGCAGAGGAAATTTCTATCACTTGACCTGCTCCCCCTCGATTTAACCCAGCCCCTCCAGAGTCAGTTCGATACTCTTTCCTGTGAAATATTAAAGGAGCCACTGTTTCATTAATTTCTACTGGCGTTCCTCGTACTCCTGATGGAAATGCAGTTGCGGATAGTCCGTCTTTTTGGGGCCTCGCTCCAGTTCCTCCGTTTGTCACAGCAGTTACCGCAAATATTGATGCGTCATTACTACCTCGATCGGTCTCTCCCCTGAATGTTAGGTTCCAAAGACAGGATGCTCCCTCAGCTGGTATTTTATCTGGTACTGCATTTGCTAAGCAGCCAAAAACCACATCGGGTAACATTTGCCCAATTACGTGTCTGGAGCAAACAGCAGATGGGTAGGGTGCATTGAGGATTGCCCCTTTTGGTGCGGTAATTTTAAAAGGTGCCAGAGACCCTGCATTGTTTGGTACCTCCGGACTGATAACACAACTTAACCCAAAACACGTGTAAGCGGTTGTGTATGCCAGAGGAACATTAATGCCATACCGTGAACGCGGTGATGTGCCGTCGAAATCCACTGTAATACCGTTTTCACTGATATTTAATGTTGCGACTAAATCGAGTGGGGCATCATAGCCATCAATTTTCATTGTATTTTTGTAAGTCCCACGAGGCAGTTTCCGTATCTCAGTCATCACCGCATTTAAGGAGTTTTGATAAATAAATTCTGATATACTATCGAGTGTCTCTACGTTGAATTCTTCCATCATTTCTATAAGTCGCTTACAGCCAATATCGTTACAGGCGGCTAAAGAGAAGACATCGCCCTCAGATTCAATTGGCTGTCGGGTATTCTGTCGTATCATAGCGAGTAATGTTTCATTCATTACCCCCTTATCAGCGAGCTTAAGCATAGGAATGTAGATACCTTCCATGTGAACATCGGTTCCATCAGCGCCGGTTCCCAATCCTCCAATATCAGTTAAATGTGACGTGCATGAGAAAAGTCCAATAAGTTTGTTTTTTTTAAAACAAGGAGTAGTCAAGACAAAATCATTTAAGTGGCCAGTTCCCATCCACGGATCATTAGTAATGTAAATGTCTCCGTCCTTCATCGTTTCAATCGGAAAATGACGAAGAAAATGTTTTACCGATTCTGCCATGGAATTGACATGTCCCGGGGTTCCAGTAACCGCTTGGGCTAACATCCTACCTTTGACATCAAAAACGCCTGCTGATAAGTCACCGCATTCCCTCACAATTGGACTGAAAGCCGTGCGAAGCAGCGTTTGTGCTTGTTCTTCCACCACAGAAATAAGGCGGTTCCACATTACTTGCATCTTGATTTTGCCGAGTGCGTCTGTGTCACTTTTCATCACTTAGCCTCTAGTTTTCTATCCAGTATAATATAATTATTTGGAGCTATACTAGCCTCAAATGTCTCAGGTATGAATGATGAGGTTTCCTCCTCAACTATTAGGGCTGGTCCATCAACAAATGCTCCAGGTTTAAGATCGGCCCGGGAATAAACGGGGATTTTAATTTGCTTCTCGCTACTCGTATCAAAGACACCCCGAAAGCCCATTTCTGGGGCACTTATTTGCTTAATTTGGTTGCCTATGGGAGCGGGTTTTTTTTCAAAAGTTCCTAACGTTATTGCCCAGGTTAATACCTCAACATCAGCGTTTGGTAGGACCCGACCATATAATTTCTGGTACTCTTTATTGAATAATTCATTTAGCAGATTTTTATCGTTGGGTATAAATTCTCTATCAGGTAGGGACACGATGATCTCATGACCTTGGCCTGCATAACGCATAAAAGCAATTTTTTCTTCCTTAAGTTTTTCAAGTGGAGCCCCTGCTTTAACAACCTCTAAAGCCTCGAGCTTCATCTCATTCATGAGAGAATTTATTACTTTAAAATCAAAATCACGGAGAAATATGTTGTGGCTTCGGACCACCTCGTAAGCCACAGGCGCACGCAATAATCCAACGGCAGAACCAACTCCCGCATTGGTAGGTATTACAATTTTTGAAATATTTAGCTTTTCGGCAATTCGCCCCACATGCAAAGGTGCCGCTCCTCCAAAAGCAATAATCACATGGTCCCTTGCATCATATCCTCTTTCTACGGCATGGACCCGCGCCGCATTTGACATTGTTTCATCAACAATTTCAGCTATCCCAAAGGCAGCCATGTGGGATGAGATTTTGAGGGGTTTAGCAATATTATTTTCTATTGTGGACGCCGAGAGAGCCGGGTCTAATTTTACATGTCCACCTGCGAAAAATTTTGGATCAATTCGGCCTAAATGAACATCTGCGTCAGAGATTGTCGGCTGCGTGCCCCCTCTATTATATGCAGCAGGCCCTGGATTTGCACCGGCACTGTCTGGTCCAGTTGTAATTTGATTCATGCTGTTAACACGCGCTATTGAACCACCACCAGCTCCAATCTCAACCATTTCTATAACAGGAATTCTCAATGGTAAGCCGCTACCTTTCATAAAACGAGCCTGTCGGTCCACCTCAAATTCTCTAGCCTTGCTTGCACTTTGCTCCTCAATTAAGCAAATTTTTGCAGTAGTGCCTCCCATGTCATAGGAGATAACCTTATTCAATCCCAGTTCCGCTGCTATTTGAGTTGCTAATATTGCTCCCCCCGCTGGCCCAGACTCTACTAGTCTAATTGGAAACCTTCGCGCAGTTTCCATACTCATTAGCCCTCCACCGGATGTCATTAATAATATTGGACAATTTACTCCTATTTGTATAATTCGTTTTTGTAAATTTCCAAGATAATTTGACATTAATGGCTGGACATAGGCATTGGCACTCGTGGTCGTGAACCTCTCAAATTCTCTAATCTCGGGGCAAACCTCTGCAGAGAGTGACACTTTTAAACCAGGAGCCTTTTCAAGCAAAATTTCCCTCGTCATTTGCTCATGAGCGGGGTTTGCGTATGCATGAAGGAAACCTACGGCAACGCTCTGAATATTGGATTTAATTATTTTTGCAACGACGGAATGCAACTCTTTTTCGTTGAGAACGTTAAGCACATTTCCTTTTACATCAACCCTTTCTGTAACAGCATAGCGCTGAGATCTGGGAATTAAAGGAACTGGTTTTTCTATCAAAAGGTCATATTGATTGTAGCGGCTTTCATAGCCTATCTCGAGGACATCTCGGAACCCACGAGTGGTAATGAAAGCCGTTTTTGCCCCTTTTCTCTCGATAATAGCGTTAGTAGCTAACGTTGTTCCATGCAAAAAAATACTTAGTTCGCTGGGGTTTATGCTAGCCTCATCTAAAACTAAGGTTAATCCATCTATAACCCCATCCTCTGGTGCCTCAGGCGTAGTTAAAACTTTTTTGGTACGGCGCCGACCAGAATATTCTAACACAATGTCCGTAAATGTCCCGCCAATGTCCACTGCCAACCTTGGTTTTATAAAATTTTTTGTCAAGAACTGACCTTTCCTGTATCGTCCGTATCACTCGCAATTTCTTTTTCTAACGCTTCTTGAAAGCCACGAAGCTCATGAAGAGCTCCACGGATATTAGAGCCATTAATTAAATTTACTTCAATATGTTTTCCTGCTCGTAAAAATTTAGGTCGCTTTTCTCGGCGCTCTTCAGACACAAAGTCGTCAACTTCAAAAACTTTTATTGGTCTGGCAAATCCTCTTGGCGTGATTTGATCAGCGGCGTTACAACGTACTTGATTTTGAACAAGGCTATGGGTGGTCTCATCGATTAGAATGTGATTAGGTTTTGCTATTCCTTGTAACCTGGCTGCCAAATTTACAGGTCGGCCCAGAGCTGTATAATCCAAACGTTGTTCAGAGCCAAAATTTCCAACAGTGCAGAAACCAGTCGCCACTCCCATTCGAACGTTAAGGTCTTGAGGGACGCCATGACCGCGCCAGTATTTTTGGAGTTCTATGACCCGCATTTTCATGTTAATTGCCATTTCAATGCAGTTTAGGGCATCTTCGATTTCGCCGTTGGTATTTGGGTCGCCAAAAAACACAAGCACGGCGTCGCCAACGAATTTATCAATCGTTCCTCCGTGCTCAAGGGCAATTCGTGACATTTCTGATAGATAAGAGTTTATTACCGTAGCGAGTCTCTCAGGTTCAAGAATGTCCGTCAGGTCAGTGAATTTTACAATGTCCGAAAAAAATACTGTAAGGTTTTTTCTAGAATACGAAATATTAGATTCCTCAGAATTAGTAAAAATTGTTTCATAAATTTGGGGTGATAGGTACTTAGCTAAACGATGTGCCAATCTTTCAAGTTTTTGATTGTTTTGCTCAATAAGTTTTTGATCCTTGATTTTTTGATTGAGTAATTGCTCCTTTTCTTTTCTTAGGGCCCACTCGGAAGTTCGGTCTACAAACTGACCTTGAATTCCATTGAGATAACCGAATGCAGAATTTTTAGTTATTGTTGATAAAAGAGAGTACACATGTGTCTCGCCTTCAATACAAATTTCAATAGCAGGTATTTGAACAGAGCCTTTTTTCTGTATTTGCGAGACGAACTCGTCAATCTGATTTCCCGGCACACCCAATTGCGCTAAAACATCGGGGAAATAAATATTTTTAACATTCCCTAAAATGGGGAAAAATTTGTTAAAATTACTATTTGTTCTTAATATTTCTAGATCTTTATTGGCAAAATAAGCAGCTGTAATTGCATTATCAAAATTAAAAAAACTCAAATCTAAAATGTTTGATTGATTAAAAAATTGTTCTAAGTTCATAGATGTGTCCCCTTAGTTTGCAGGGAATCAGAGTTAGTATATCTATTCCACTGAGCAATTTTTCCTGTAACCGCTCCCCAAGTTGCAACGCAATAGGGAACACAATAGGTCAGAATTATCTTCCATATTGCTGGAGCTAATCCGTTTAAAATTGTGTCACCATGATTTATTGTGATAAGCAGAGTTCCGATTAGTAAGGCGGCCAATCCAGCTTTCTTTGGGGTCCCATCGCTAAAAATTAATTGGGGTAATGAGGGTCTTCTCCTTTGCTCTCCATCTATTGACATAACCGTATTCCTTCAATCGT
>MDSW01056900.1_pt1 | contig 10301 bp, 16 predicted proteins | sample 811171 | NCBI WGS metagenome assembly MDSW01 (sample SAMN05326641, study PRJNA326480) | marine metagenome | isolation source: seawater | place: Atlantic Ocean: North West | collected 2012 | reverse complement strand
TTCAACTTTAGCAAGATTACCTTCAACTCCACCAATATATTGTTTTTTTAAACCACCACCATTTTTTTTAAACATATAAGTTACATCTACATTTTCACCACCACTTTTGTAATATGCAGAACCATCTTTCCGCATATATATATTACGACTTTTACCACCTATTAAAAGTTTCATTTTAATATTATAAAATATTAAATATTTTGCAATAATCTAGGTTTCTTATCCCCATTTAAAACATTAGGCATAGTTCTTTTATCTTTATACTTGGCTTTAACCCGTTTTTTAATAAACTCCGGAAATGTAAAATCTATATCGTCAATAAGATTATCGTAAGATTTAATTATATCATCAATAAAGTTTTCATCAAGCTTACTAGGATAATTCGTAATATGATTTTCAATATGATGTTCTAATTTAATAAACTTAGTAGTTAATGTTTGAAATTGATTATATTTATCATTAATTTGTAAAACAGATTGTAAGGCAGATATAAATGCTATAATTCCATTAATAGAAATATTCATTATTGTTAAAATAAAATGTTTATTAACAGGAATACTTCCAGCAGCCGCATTAAAAACACATAATATAGAAGATGCTAATATTGTAGGAATAATTAAAATATTACCAAAATTATAATAATAATTTTTAGTATTTTCACATAAAACTGACATCATAAAACTTTTATCTAAATAATCGTCTAATAATACTTTTTGATGATAAGTTAATGTGGAAGATTCTAAGACATCTACACTTTGCGTGCGATTAATATTTTGTGAAGAATCTATAGAATTTATATTAATCTTCTTAAAAGATTGTATTTCTTCTTCTTCCATTTTACTTATTCTAAAATGTTATATTTTTTACTTTAACATCTAAAAATGATATACATACACAATTAAATGTATGACTGAATCAATTAAAATAAAGTTTATTGAAAAGAAAATAACATATAATAAATTATTAAATATTTTTAAAGAAGAATTAGATACTAATACATTTTTAAAAATTAAAAATGTATTAGAAAATAATGATATTGAAGAACGAATGAAACCACAAAAAACCGAAGATACATATTATAAACAAATAAGTGCGGAAATATTTGAAAGGCTTAAAAAAGAAAAAGAAAAAGATCCAGAAGCTTTTAATAAAAAATATGATAAAAAATCAATGTTAGCTATTAAAAACCAAATATGGACCAAAGAATATAAAAAATAAATAGTTAAAATAAATGAATATTGGTATAGGAGCCAATAACAATAGGGCAGATGTTGTTATAGTAGATCCTAATCATTCACCTCATAGTTCTTCAGATAATAATACTATAATAGATGATTTGACCGACCACGAAATGCGTAAAAAACTGAAAAATCATATTAATAAAAAAACAGATAAAATAACAGAAAAATTACAATATGTATCATTAAAATTTGATATTATTAAAAATAAGTTTAATAGTTATTCATTAACAATTTTAGTTGTATCAGCATTAATAACATTAAGCGATGCTTTAAAATTATTAATAATACAATTCATAGGTAAAAATAGTTTAAATATAGATCCAAATACTATTGATTTTGTATTAAATATTTTATCATTAATGATGGGAACATATATGACAGTAATAGCAAGTATAATTCGTTTTCAAAATTATAGAGAGAAAATGGAAAAACTTAAAGAAATGCAAGATAAATTAATACACGTTAAAGCATTATATAATAGAGAATTAGCTGTTTTACGTTTGAATAAGAATGAAGAGAAAACAGTTGTAGAAGATGTTCAAGATAAATTAACAGAATACGATTCTATTATAGATGAAGTAAATATAATAAGTGAAATAACAAATGAAGAAATGATTGTATTTAGTAAAAAGATATCAGATTTTAAATTACAAATAACAACAATTAAAAATAATGAAAATACCCGTTTAAGACAAATATTATCACCTTAAATATAAATTATGCCATTAGAACAACGTCAAATTAATCTACTTAAATCTTATAAAGATAAAAGTTACGTAATGGGAGTATTATGTGAAAAGAGTTTTGAACATTTTAATTTTATTAAATCAATATGCAATATACCTTTAATTCTATTATCATCTGTAATGGCTATTCTTAACTCTTCAACATTTGATGGTAATGAAATGAAAATACCAAATATTGTAATTAATAGTCTAACAGCAATGATTGTAGGAATCATTAATAACTTTAGAATAAATGAAAAAGAAAATAATTTTAAACAATTATCTAGTAAGTTTATAAAGATATCTCATTCGATTGAAGACAAATTACATAATCATTTAGAAACATTGACAAGTAGTGATGTATCAAATCAAATAAAAGAATATGATAATTTAATAGAACAAATAGATTTTACATTTCCTACGTCTATACAAAAAACTGTAAAAACTCTATACAAAAATAAAAAACAATTACCAGCTATTTTAAATGGTGATACGGATGATATAATTATTGATACAATATCAACAACTTCACGAGCAATACCACAAATGACTTCTATAATTACATCTCCTTAAGAATAATTTTGTATTTTCATACATAACTTATTCCAATTGTATTTTTCAATAAATTCTTGGTTTTCATCTGGTAAATTACTAAAATAATACCAAGTTTTAGTATTACTATTCCAATGTAATCCTAATTTTTTAAGATCATCTTTACAATGAATAGATATTCTTGCATTATATGTGTGAGGTTTAGGAAATGATAAATAATTTAATTTATTTATAACACCTAATTTTGTTTCTTCGGTATAATACCATTTCTTTTTTAAATAATCCCATTTAGCACCAAGTTCTTTTGCTTTATCTTTATTTTTATATGGTATATTCATATATACTTTATAAGTTTTAGGAAACTTACTAATAATATTGTAATATAACGCAGTATAGTTAGTTTGATCTTTACAAAATCCAGTTTCTTTATTATATGTAAGCCCTGCAGGACATATACATTTTTGTTGTTTTTCATCCCATATATGTTTTTTACCACATACACACTTACCATCTCGTAATACTTCACCTTGACCGCAAATAGGAATATCCTTAACAACCTTAATACATCTATTTGTTTTAGGATTTAAGACTTTACCCTCAGGACATTCTTTTTTAACATCCTTAACACTCTTAACATCCTTAATACACCTATTTGTTTTAGGATTTAACACTTTACCTTCTGAACATTCTTTTTTAACAACCTTAACAGCCTTAACATCCTTAACAGCCTTAACAGCCTTAACATCCTTAATACACCTATTTGTTTTAGGATTTAACACTTTACCCGTAGGACATTCTTTTACCATTTATTATCATAACATATAAAAATGATAACATACAATTATATAAATTAAAATGAATAAGTGTAAAGAAATATTAGAACAATACAATGCAATTTATAAAGATTATAAACAAAATCTTAATATATATCATTCTTTAAAAAATAAAGCATTGTGTAGAAATGGATTTAAACCACAAAAAGAATTTAAGATTCTTGGTAATAAATCAACAAAATATTATAAAAAACTTTCAAATGAAATATTAATTACAATTGAATGTCTTAAAAAAACAAATAATAATATTAAAGACGCCATAATAAGAACGCCTAAATAATTATTCAATGATATGTTATAAAACTAATGTATAATATCAGCGATTCATTAGCATAAAAGCTTTCTGATAATTCTATTTTCTATAATATAGTGTTCCTTTTAATTTTTCTTTCTTTTTATTTATAAAATTATGATATAATTTATCCCATTCATCACACCAACTATCTTTTTTATAATTGCTCATTTTTAAAATATAATTACTACTACTTAAATATGGCTTACGAGACGCAGGTTTCCAAGCATAACTAAATATATATATATTAGTCGCCATTACCCAATCATAAGCATCAATTGATACACAACTTAAAAACCAGTTATATATATCTTTAGGATCATATTCCTTTAAAGTCATATAATTCAATAAGATCATTAACCTTTCAATATGATGTAAATAACCGTATTTTTTAACTTTTTCTAAACAATTATCAATAGGTAATATACCCGTTTTAAAATTAACATCATACCATTCTAAAGGTAATTTAGTTTTATTTTCAAAATAATTAGATTTTGTCATAACATCATAGTGATAAACGTAAATATATCTCATATATTCACGCCAGCCTACTATTTGTCTTAAAAATCCTTCATAACTTTGTATAGGAACTTTATCTTTTATTTTTACAGTTTCTTTAATAACATCTTCAGGTGTTATCAATCCAATATTTAATGATGAAGATAAGAAAGAATGATATAATATAAGATCATCTTCTTTTACTATAGCATCTTGATATTTACCAAAATTATTAAGTTTATATTTTAAAAAATGTATTAATAACTCTCTAGCTTCTTTGTGTGTAGTAGGATAAATAAAATTACCACTATATCCATAGGTTTTAAACTTTTTAACATATTCTTTAGCTTCATTAACATACCTAGAATTACCAACATTATACTGTATAATAACCGGTAATTCTTTTATTTTTTTGCGATTATTTACATCATAACTTTTATCCAATCCTTTTAAATTTAATTTATTAATCGACCATAACTTAAAACTATTATGAAATAATTTACCACTATAATCTTTCAAATCTTCTATAGAATGTAAAAACATAGGAGACTTATGTATAATAACATTAGAATATTCGTTTTCTAATATTTTATCAACAGGATCAAACATTTCTGTTATATTTTTAGGTTTAGAACTAACATATTTAATTTTAAAGTTATTTTGTTTTAAATAATCGTAATAATATTTCATCGTAGCACGATGTAATATTAGTTTATTTATATGAACCCTTGAGAAAAATCTAGGATGTTCATATAATACATAGTCTTTAGATTTATCTAAATATTTTATATCAAATAAAGTATTTGGAAATAAAATAAAGACCATTTATTCTTTATCAAGTTTTTCTTCAATTTTATTAATTCGGTTAAGAATTTCTTTAAGCAATTGATAATTATCACGAATAGTAGGATTATAAATATTCTTGGTAATCATAGAATTAACAAAATTCTTTTGTTGTTCATCTCTTTGTTGTTTTTTCTCTGTATATTCTTTAATATCAGCCTCAGTGATCTTAAGTTCTTTCATTACCTGATCTTTGTTCTTTTTTTCTTCATCAATTTGCTTAACAGCATTCATAATAATACGGGTCTTAATACTATTAGCGGTTCTTTTAAGAGCTTTTGCAATATCATCTACAGTCATACCAGATTTAAGTTTGCTTAGGACATTTTCATCTTCACTATCATCCCATTTCAATCCAGCACGAGAAGTATCTGGATTTTCACGGAGTTTTTTCATATTTTCTTGAAATCTTACCATATTGTTTGCCATTGTTGATAGTAAGATTGGAATAATCTTTATATGAGTTTAAGTTTTTGTTGTTGCCATAACTCTCCCAATTTTGACATATGTTGTTTAGGTGTTAATTCCTTATATTGTTCTTTAACAATACTCATATTTTCTTTAACAAATTGATTATAAGCAGTTAATTTCTTTTCTTTATCACCTATATTTTTCTTTTTCTTTTTTGTATGATTTTTGCACTTTTCACTTACTATTTTCATAAAAGACTTTTTTGTATAATCTTTACTTAAATCAATATTATTCAATTCTTGAATAATGCTTTCAACATCAATAATTGTCATTTTATATTTAAACAAAAATATAATTTCACTTTTATATGCATTTATAATGATGATTTTGTAATAACCTCACATATATATCCATTTCTATTCAGTTTTTTAGTATATTCAGTCAATTCATTATAATGTAATTTAATATATTTATCCATAATAGGTTTATTTATATATTCAGATATTCTAACAATATCGTTTGAATATAAATAAATATGATTATCTTTTATTTTTAAAAAAACTTTCATTAAAAATGATTGTATAATTATATTAATATATTTTTAAATGAATTGTTTGGAATATTTTAATAATATTACAACAATTGTTATTGATATAAGTCCTTTTAAAGAAGATAAAATATTTAAATATATTAGTTCTCTAAGTGAAATTCAAAAATATTCATATGTTAAAATTAAAAATCTTAAAAATAATACGGATTATAATGGTAAAATAGGTAAAGTTATTGAAAAATTAGAAAATAATAGATACAAAATATATATTAAAAATAAATATTTATCAATTATTAAACACAATCTAGAATTATATCCAGTTATACTATATTTTAAACCACCGGATGTTGAATATAAAATACTACAGTATTATAATTATGCTTTCAATGTCCCACTAACAAATAACAAAGATCATATAGTTATATTTTACAAAGGAGATTATTATTATGAAGATATTAAAACAATAACTAAAGCAAAATTAGATTCTTTTTTTGAAAATTCGTCATATGAAACACATAAAATATGTAATATTTGTAATGAAGAAACTTTTGATCTAATTGCTTGTAATAGATGTATTTATACTTATTGTCAAAAATGTGTATTAAAGTTTAATGACAAAATATGTCCATATTGTAAAGATCCATTAAAATATACATTAAAGATATAAAAATAACATTAATTATATTAGTAATGTCATCTACTGTTTTTATTTTAGGTGGTTTTGGATATATAGGTTTTAATTTAGCAAAAATATTAAATAGTAATAATTACAATGTTATTATAATTGATGTTATAGGTTCAAAAGTTCCTATGGATTTCAATTGTTATTATTATTGTTGTGATATACGTAATGTAGCATATATGATAACATTAGTTAATAAACATAAACCAGATTGTTTTGTTTGGTGTGTAGATCTAATACCTTGTAATAATTTATATTATGATGTATGTATTAATGGACTAACAAGTATTATTAATATTTTAAATGTTAATAATATTAAACAATTTATTTATTTATCTTCAGCAGAAATATATGGTTATTGTGAATATGCAGATGAAAATATACTAGGTTCTCCTTTTACAACTGAAGGAAAAACTAAATTATTATCAGAAGATATTATAATTAATCAATATGCTTATGATTATTTTATTTTAAGAGTTAGTAATGTATATGGTAAAATAATTCCAAATATTCCTAATTATAAAAATCATATACTTAATCAAATAGAATTATTTAAAAATAATATAATTGAAAAAATAGGTGTTACTAATATTATTTCGGATTATATACATATTGAAGATCTTATTGTTATAATTTCAAAATGTTTATACAAACTTAATGTATATGATATTAATAAAACTATTTTAAATGTAGGAACAGAAAATACAAAATCTGATATTAGAATATTTAATTTACTATATTCAACTAAAGAAAAACCACCTTTATATGGTCATAGAAATGCTAAAGTTATTGTAAATACTCTAAATTGTAATAAATGTAAATATGTTTTATTATGGGAACCGAAACATAAATTAGTATAAAAATGATAACATATATATTTATTATTTTAAATGTCTAAAACTGAAGATTGGAATGATATTGTAGAAGATACTGCTAAAAGTGATAAAAGCAGTATTAGTAATCCTAACAAAAATGATAATTCTGATACTACTACTACTTTTACTAAGCCTAGTAGAAGTGTTAAAGCAGATAAGTCTGATAAGTCTGATAAGCCTGATAAGTCTGATAAAACTGACAAAACAGATACAACAGAAAAATCTTATAAAAAAAAGTATTATCCTCATATTCCTTGCTGGTTTTTGGTTAATAATTACCAATGTAAGCAAACAGAATGTTGGTTTAACCATAATCCAGAACTAGTTAAAGAACATAAACAAAAGCGAGAACATAAGGTTTGTCATATGTATCTTAGATGTGATAAAAGGTGTAATAAGTATCATAATATGGATGAACTTATGGAACTTTACAGTAGTGCTAATAATAAGCTTGAAACTATTTCAAGTATTATGAAAAGCTAATTAATTTCATTTAATATCTTTTTCATCAAATTTTATTATTTTTATATTTAATTCTTTAAAGATCTCTTCGCTAATCTTAAATGATTTTTCCCAATTTTTACTAACATTACAACCTGGATCAATTGTTACAATTGTTTTTATACCTGCTTGAACAGCACTTAACGCACAATTATGACAAGGAAACCGATTACAAACTAATATAGCATCATTAACACTAATATTAGTTTTAGCAGCGTGAATAATAGCATTTTGTTCGGCGTGTATAACATAATATTGTTTATTATCTTTATTCCAACGTTTCTTAGTTTCTTTTAATCCTCTTGGTAATCCATTATAACCACAACTAAGTTGTATGAAAGTATCTTTTTCTAAAATAATAGCACCAACTTTTCGTTTAGGATCTTTAGAAAATAAATTAGCTTTATAATCAGCCTCTTTTAAAAACTTTAAAGCTTTTTCTTTTGATATTGACATTAACTAAAAATGATATTAAGAATCATTTTTTCTATTATATAACAATAATAATGGATTCTTTAACATCTAAATTAGATCATATTAATATAAATCGTTCAATATGTAATTTATGTCGCAAAAAGTTTAATAAAATAATTAATACTAATTTTTGTAGTAATTGTTCTAAATTAGTCACACATCATTTTGAAGATTGCAATTGTATTTATTGTAGATAATAATAAAATGACATATTCAATTGTTATCCCTATAGCAAAATATATAAAATTATATACAAATGAATATAACAAAATAAAACCACACAAAGAAGAACATAATAATTTTAGAAGATTTTTTGAAATTAGTTGGAAATTACATTGTAAAAACTTGGATTTTAAAGAAATAGATACAATTTTTATAGTTTTACCAACACATCAAATAGATGAATTTAAAGAAGAATTTTATAAATTACCTCAACCTAAAACAAAAATAGAAATAATAGATGAATATGATATTTTAGGAATACCAAGTGAAAAAGTAGGTAATACACGCAAACAAATGTTAATAAAATTATTAATTAGTTTTAGAGTTAAAACTAAAACATATTTAACAATGGACGATGATATAGGAACATTGAATAAGTTTAAAGAAGAGTTTTTCTATAACGACGATGATACAATTGGTTTTTTTATGAATAATCATAGATCAGGACACGAAAAGTGGTGGGTAGGTTCAAGTTATATGTTAGGTCTAGCATATCAACCCGCAAAATTAGATAAATTAACAGATAAAGGATTATTGATGGATGTAACCCCCTAATTATTACATACTAAATCTGTAAGAAACTTATGCAATTTTCTTAAAAGAAAATGGGGTCCTACAACTTGGATTAATGAACTTATTCTTAAGAATGTAGAATACCGATGGACAGAATACACTTTATATTGTTTATATTTAGGATTAATTAAAAAAAATATAACAAAACTATATAAACAAAAAACACTACCTATTAGTAACGCTTTATGGGATTTTTCAAATGATTCTAAAGTAATGACAAATCATATTAAAAATAAAATATGTAAAGATAATAAAAATTATTTTGTAACTATTCCAAGTAATATTTATGCAAATAAATTATCAGCAATACATAAGGGTTTTAAACATTGTTATAATATTATAAATAACTAGGTTTAAGATCATAATTACATTGTTCTCTAATACGATCTGATTCATTATAATGTTTTGAATTTGTTAAATGTAAATGATATATGTATATATCATAGCAAGGATTTAAAACATTATAACCTAATTCTTCCATTAAAAATATAATACGATTATTAGAACCTAAAATATCAAAATAAAAATTAGCGTTATGTGGAACTTTAATATATCCTTTAAATATCCAAGCATCTTGCGAATCTGTTCTATGACCTACACGATTAAAACAATCATTCTTATCAAATTCAAATAACTCACTTGTTCCATCTTCTAATACATTTCTACGTAATAATGCTAAGAACTTATTATTAAGATCATAATCTTTTAATTTTAATAAAGTATTATCAAAGTATATATCGTTATTACATATTACATTAATATGATCATTACCCGATAATTCATTTATATATTCAAACATTTTCTTAAAAGTCATTCTTTCATTTATTTTTATAATTTCCACATTAGGATTAAATATATTTATCGTAAGACTTTCCGTAAATATATATATTTTATCAAATATATTTAATGTAATATTATTGTGTATTGCTTTTAAGACTTCATCATCTCTAGCTTTATTACTATTTTCAAAATATTCTAAGAATAAATTATACATTATTTACAATTATTTAAACACTTAAGATTTATATA
>MDSW01210126.1_pt1 | contig 10302 bp, 6 predicted proteins | sample 811171 | NCBI WGS metagenome assembly MDSW01 (sample SAMN05326641, study PRJNA326480) | marine metagenome | isolation source: seawater | place: Atlantic Ocean: North West | collected 2012 | reverse complement strand
TCTCTCCGCCCACCCCTCGCTTTCAATCCCCGCCATCGACGCCTTTCAACTCCATCTGACGCCTTTCAACTCCACCCCGACTTTCGCTCGTATGGAACGGCCCTCAGCCGTCTTCGACCGAGACTGGCGGCGATCCCCTCTCGCACTTGAACCTGCCGAAACCTGGGACCTCGTACGACGCCGCGATCGTTCGACGCGTGGACGCGAACGTCGGCGTCTTGCTCGAGCTTCCGCCGTCCGGCGCGGCGGCCGCGCCCACGGACGATGAGAGTCGTATGGGCAAACAGTCTTATTCGCCGCCGAAAGGCGCGTGCTTGGGATACGTGCACATCTCCGACGCGACGGACGATCACATCGAGCGTTTGGAGAAGAAGTTCAAGGTGGGCGCGACCGTCCGCGCGCGCGTGATCGGCCGGCGCGTCGTCGACGGCGTCGCGACGGCGTCGTGTAAGAAAACGGTCGTCGAGCAGCCGTTTCTCTCGCTCGACGAGCTGACGCCCGGGATGAAAGTGAAGGGCGAGGTGGTCGCCGTCGAACCCTACGGCGCGGTGATCAAGCTCGCGCCCGGGGTCAAGGCGCTGCTGCCGCCGCATCACGTCAGCGACATCCCGGGGCGCACGACGAACGCCAAGGTTTGTCCGGGCGCGCGCCTGAACTTCCGCGTGCTCTCCGTGGACGTCGCGCGATCCAGAGCCACGGTGACGCGGAAGAAGACGATCCTCAACAGCGATCTGGACGTAATCGCGACGATGGAGGACGCGACGCGCGCGGGCGGGGCGACGACGCACGGCGTCGTCACCGGCGTCGAGCCGTACGGCGTTTTCGTGTCTCTGTACGGCGCGCTTCGCGGCCTCGCGGGCGCGCAAGATTTGGGCCTCGCCCCGGGGCAGACGCCGACGGAGGCGTTTCAAGTCGGGCAGTGCGTCCGAGCGCGCGTGATTCGCGCGGATAACGGTCCGGGGAAGCTGAAGCTATCGTTAGCGCCGGGCGGATCTGGCGACGGAGTTGTTTTACACGACGACGAGGGCGGCGGCGGCGGCGGCGGCGGCCGGTTGGACGACGTCGGCGCGCCGCCGCCCGGGACGATAATCGAGTCCGCCGTCGTCAAGCGCGTCGACGCCGACACCGGGAACGTCCTCGTGACCCTCCCCGGCGGCGTCCCCGGCGTGATCACCGCCGCGCACGTGAGCGATCACCCCGTCACCGGCGCCGCGCTCGTCGCGACGTACGCGCCGGACGACGCGATCGGCCCGCTCGTCGCGCTCGAGGCGAAGCCGCGTCGGTCGATTTTGTCGCGGAAGACGTCGCTCGTGACGGCGGCGCGGAGCGACGCGCTTCCGGCGAGCGTCGCCGACGTCGTCGTCGGCGCGTCGTACCCCGGGTACGTCGCCAGCGCGACGCAGAACGCGGGGGTGTTCGTGCGGTTCCTTGGGCGTCTCACCGGGCTCGCGCCGCCGTCGCAGCTCGTCCCGGGCGCGCGAGGCGGTGACGCGGACCCGGAGGAGTGCTTCGCGCCGGGGCAGAGCGTCCGCGCGCGCGTCACCGCGGTGGACGCGACGGTTGACCCGCCGCGTTTGAGCCTCTCGCTGATCGGAACGGGATTCGGCGGGGGTAAGGGTGGTAAAGGAGGGAAAGGAGGGAAAGACGCTGCGATGATAGAGACGACCGCGGAGGCGGCGCTGGTGACGTCGTTGTTCGCGGACGTGGACGCCGCGGACGCGATCGCGGACGCGAGGGCGGCGGCGGGCGACGGCGGCGACGACGGCGGCGGCGGCGGCGACGGCGGCGACGACGAGGACGGCGGCGGCGCGTTACTCTCCGCGGAACTCACCGCGTCGAAGCTCGCGCCCGGGTCGTCCATCTCGTGCGTCGTGCACGCGACCCGGGAGTACGGCGTGTTGATGGACGTCCCGGACGTCGACTCCGATCTCGTCGCGCTGATGGCGTTCCACCAGACGCCCGCCGCCGCCGACGACGACGACGACGACGCCGCGCCGCCGCCGGACGAGGGAACGAAAGTGAACGGCGTCGTCTTGGACGTGAGCCGCCGCGACGGCGTCGTCGACGTCGGCGCGAGGCCCGGGTTGCTTGCGATGATGAAGCCCGGGCCGTCGCCGAAGAAGACGCGGTCGAAGAAGACGCGCGGCGGCGGCGGCGGCGACGCGTCGACGACGTACCTCCCGCCGCCGCGGCCCAAAAAAGGCACCGAGACGGTCGCCGTCGTCGAACTCGTCAAACCCGAGTACGTCGTGTTGTCGCTCCCGAAGCACGGCGGCGCGATCGGGTACTGCGCCGCGCGGAGCGTGAACGGGTTCGGGTACGAGGACGTCGGCGCGAGGTGGACGCGCGGGGAAGAGGTGGACGTCGTCGTCGTCGCGAGCGATTCAAAATCAAAGTCGTCGCGACTTTTGCTGGCGGCGACGGCTGCCGACGCGACGGCGACGACCGACCGCGCGGACGGCGGCGCGACGCCCCCGGGCCGCCCCGCGACCGCGACAACGCCGCCGGGGACGACGCTCCGCGGCGTCGTCAGAGAGGTGCAGGGCACGACGCAGGTCATCGTGGACTTGCCGAGCGGCGGCAGAGGGCGCCTGCACGCGACGGAGGTGGCTCAGACGTTGAGCGCGAAGCGGCCGCTGAGCGCGCACTTCGCGGTCGGCGCCGGCGTCGACGTCGTCGTCCTCGGCCCCGCCGGGGATAAGGGCGGGTCCATGCTCGAGCTTTCGACGCGCCGCGGCGTCGAGGACGCGAAGAAGCTCTTCGCCGCGGCTGTCGACGCGGGCGGCGGCGACGGCGGCGGCGCCGGCGTCGCCGGCACCGCGCTGCTCGCGACGGCGTCCCCGGGCGACGTGATCGCGCCCGCCGTCGTCGCCGCGGTGTCGAGCGACACGCTCGCCGTCTCGCTCGCGCCGGGGGTGACGTGCAGGATCCCGAGGGTCGAGACCGGCGACAGCGCGAGCGTTTTGAAACGGCCGTTGACGGAACGTTTCGCCGTCGGCGAGACGATCGAAGGCGGCGTCGCGATGGTCGCCGGCGACGTCGCGCGACGCAAGGCGATCGTGACGTTGCGCGCGGCGAAGAAGCGCGACGTCGTCGCGGGCGCGAAGCTCGGTGGGATCGTGACCAAGGTGCTGTCGCACGGCGGCGGCGTGTTCGTGCAGCTGAACGGTCGCCAGCGCGGCCGCGTCCACGTCACGGATCTGAGCGACGCGCCAGGGTCCGCGGAGTCCCAAGGGGAGCCTTGGAAAAAATACGCCCCCGGCGACGCGGTCGACGTCCGCGTGCTTCGCGTGGACGAGGACGACGGCGAGATCGACCTGTCGACGCGCGCGTCGGATCTGAAACGCGCGCGCACGGGCCGTTACGATAAACTCGCGATCGAGACGTGCGACCAGCTCACCCCCGGGACGAAAGTCGCCGGGTTCGTGAAGCAGTGCACCAAGGGCGGCTGCTTCGTCGCGCTCGGACGCACCGTCGACGCGAGAGTGAAGCTGTGCAACCTCTCGAACGAGTTCGTGGACGACCCACCCAAGGCGTTTCCGAAGGGCGCGCTCGTGACCGGGACCGTGCTGAGCGTCGACGCGGAGAACGAGCGGGTGGAGATTACCCTCCGCGCGGACGGCGGCGACGGCGGCGGCGCCGCCGCCGTGAACGCGCCGCCGACGGGCGACGCCCCAGACGAGGGCGCCGTGCTCATGGGCACCGTCCGCAGGGTCCAAACCTACGGCGTGTTCGTGACGTTGGACGATTGCGGCGGCAGGAGCGGGTTGTGTCACATAAGCGCGTTCGCGGACGCGAGGATCGACGACGGGTTGGACGCGCACGTCCGCGCGGGCGAACGCGTTCGAGTGAAAGGCGCGTTCTATCTCACACTGGTCCCCATACGACCGCGTTGGCGTGGTGAACGCCGATCCTTAAGGACTTTTCCCGGCGTGTCTCTCCGCCCACCCCTCGGTTTCAATACCCGCCCTCGACGCCTTTCAAATCCATCTGACGCCTTTGAACTCCACCCCGACGTTCGCTCGTATGGAACGACCCAAAGTCTTGAAAGTGGAGGTTGACACCGGCCGCATATCGCTCGGGATGAAGCCGAGTCTGTTCACAGCGAGCGACGACGAGATGGACGTGGACGACGTGGACGACGCGGGGGCCGGCGCGGGGGGGAGGAAGAAGAACGTCGCGACGGAGGATCCGCTGATGGTGAACGACGACGACGAGGAGGAGATGGAAGGCTGGGGTGGCGGGGACGATTCGGAAGACGACTCCGACGACGACGACGAGGAGGAGGAGGAGGAGGAGGAGGAGGAGGAAGAGGACGACGACGAGCGAGACCCGCTCGCCGCGTCTGATTCCGACGACGACGACGACGACGACGACGACGCGTCGGAGCCCGAGTCCGATGAGATGGACGTCGACGACGAGCCCGACGCAGCCGCGGCGTCGGCGTCGGACTCCGAGGACGACGAAGACTCGGACGAAGACTCCGAAGACTCGGACGAAGACTCCGAAGACTCCGAAGACTCCGACTCGGACGGCGACGACGCCGGGAAGAAGAAACTCCTCGACGACGACGTCGGTCTCGACTGGGACGCCGACGACGCGAAGAAGACCTCCTCTTCCGCCGCCGCCGCCGCCTCCGCCGACGACAACGAGAAGCCCAAGTCGAAGCGCGAAAAGGCGAGAGAAAAAGCCAATCGAGAGATGGAACTCCACCGGAAAGAGCAAGCGCTCCGCGACGCCGCGGACCGCGCGCCCGAGACCGCGGCGGAGTACGAAAAGCTCATCATGCAGACGCCGCGATCGTCGTACGCGTGGCTAAAGTTCGTCGCGTTCCACGTCTCGGTGGGCGCGTACGACGACGCGCGCGCGTGCCTCGAGCGCGCGTTGAAAGCCATCCCGGCGTCGGAGGAGGAGGAACGCATGAATATTTGGGTCGCGTACTTGAACCTCGAGAATAAGCACGGGAAGCCGTCGCCGGTGGAGGCGACCGAGCGGACGTTCAAGCGCGCGTGCCAGGTGGCGAACCCGAAGAAGTTGCATCTGACGCTGGCGGGCGTGCACGAGCGCTCCGGGAACGACGCGAACGCGCGGCGGGTGCTCGCGGAGGCGGTGAAGAAATTTTCTCAGGCGCGTTCTAGTATCACACTGGTCCCCATACGACCGCGTTGGCGTGGTGAACGCCGATCCTTAAGGACTTTTCCCGGCGTGTCTCTCCGCCCACCCCTCGCTTTCAATACCCGCCCTCGACGCCTTTCAACGCCAACTGACGCCTTTCGACTCCACCCCGACATTCGCTTTGTATGGACAATTACCCTCAGAGCGCGAAAGTGTGGCTCGCGCACGTCCGAGCGGCGATCCTGTCGCTCGACGCCGCCAACCCCGGCACCGGCACCGGCGGCGGCGCGGTCGACGCGGACGTCGTGAAGCGAGCGCTCGACCGCGCGACGCAGGCGCTGCCGAAGCGAAAGCACGTCAAGCTGATGGTGCAGACGGCGTTGTGCGAATTTCGGGAGGGGCGGCCGGAGCGCGGGCGGACGATGTTCGAGAGCATCTTGCGGAATTATCCGCGGCGGACGGACATCTGGAGCACGTACGTGGACCAGGAGATCAAGTGCGGGGACGACGACCGCACGCGCGGGCTCTTGGAGCGCGCGACGCACTTGGAGCTGACCCCGAAGAGCATGAAGTTTTTGTTCAAAAAGTTTTTGGATTTCGAGCGAAAGCGCGGGAACAAGGAGAAAGTGGAAAAGGTGAAGCGGATGGCGATGGACTACGTCGCGGAAAAGTTTGGCACCGCGTGAGCGCGCTTTGCTTTTAGACGACGCGAGACGAGAAGAGCGCGGCGTTCGTTAATTTGAGAATACGAGTAGCGTCATCGTGATCATCACCCTTCAGAATCACTGGAAGTATCATGGTAGCCGTAGTCCGACCTTAGCTCCGAACCTTTGTATTTGTCACCGTCGTCATTGAGAATCGCAGGTGAAGGTCCCAAGGCTGCCTCAAAGGCTGCCTCTATTAATTGATCAAAATCACCGGTTTCATGATAACCCATAATCATGCTTATTTCTTTCCTATACCCATCATAAAGAGGAGGGTCGTCGTCGTCGGTGTGAGAGAACCTCTGGTCGAGATCGTCAATCTCGCCTTCGTCGTCGTCCCACGCGCGATCCTCGACGTCGGGGAACTCGCGATCGTCGAGAATCTCGTGGACGAATCTCGGGCTCGCGGGTTGAAAGAGCTTGCAGAGGAACGATGCGTAGCCTCTGATTTCGTCCGCCTTGCCTTTTCGCACGTCCTTCTTCACCCTGTCTTCGTACATGCTCGCGAGCGATGGCAAAGCGTCTTCGTCGGGTCCCCGACGCGCGTTCGCGACGTCCAAAAGCGTCTGCGCGACGGCCCACTCCTCCGGGCGTTTCGCTCGAAAATCTTCAACGTCGCCGATCGCGCCAACGGTGTCCTCGTTCCAATTGTCCGCGTCCCTGATGAGCAAACCGACGCAGAAGCGCACGTCGAACGGGAAGTTCTGCTCTTCCACGAGCCATCGAAGGACGGGCAGGGCGTTGCCCGCGGCGGCCATCTTGCAAAGTTCGGCTTTCTGTTTAAAAGCGTATCGCGTCAACAGGAACTTCGCGCACTCGAGCCTACCGTTCGCGACCGCGAGCGCGATGACGTGCTTATGCCACTTCCTTCCCACGTCGACGTTGAAGCCGGATTTGCGCCCATACCCCCGCCCATAGTTATCATTCGCCAACATATTCCAGTAATTCCGGCCGGGCGCCTTCGACACGATGTATCGCAGAATCTCCGCGCGCCCAAACTGCGCGGCTATCCTCGCGCTCGGGAGGAGGTTGAACCTCCCCTTGCTCTGCTCGCACACCCACTCGAAGACCTCCTGGTGTCCGCGTTGCGCCGCTTTGAACGGCGTCCAGAAATCCCAGGGCACCGCGTCGTCGTCCTTTTTGCATTCCTCGCGCGCGAATTTCAGCACGCGCAAGTGACCGCCCGTCGCGGCGTCCGCGCAGATGGACGGCCAGTCCCACACGTCGTCGTCGTCGCATACCTCCTCTCGAATCCATCTCAGAACGTGCAGGTGGCCGCGCTTCGCCGCGGCGAACATCGGGCACGCTATTCCGTAGTCGTTTCCCGTGGTGTCCTCCCACGAGCATCCGTTTTCCGTCGCCCACTTCAAAATCTCGAGGTGCCCCCCGTCCGCCGCCTGCGATTGGTTGAATGCATACACGTGTCAGTCACAGATTGGATAGCATTCCCGCGCGTCAAACGATAACGGGGTCGTAATATGGAAGCGGTCGTCAGGCGTCGAGGCGTCTCACCGCGGTCGGCGTGCGGAAATCCCACGGAAACCCCTTCTCTCGGCACCACTGAAGCGTTTCCAGGCAACCCCCGCGCGCAGCCTGCGCGCACGTCTCCTCGTTCCCTATATTCACGAGCCCTTCGTTCCACAGCCACTGCAGCGTCTCGAAGCTCCCTCGAGCCGCGTACGAACACACGTCCTCGTCCCACGGGCACCCGCGCTCGCGCAACCACCGCAGCACGCGAACTTGCCCCGCTCTCGCCGCGAACGCGGACATGTGATGGTCCCAATTCACACGATGCATCGCGTACTCGAGAAATTCGAGATGCCCGCCCTCCGCGGCGGCGGCGCAGACGTCCCAGGCGCGAAACTCGGCGTCGTCGACGCAGCTCGCGTGCCGATCCCACTCTACGAGGTGCTCCTCTTGCCATTCTATACGAGCGAACAGAACGTCGGGGCCCGCGGAGTTGAAAGGCGTCAGAAGCGGAGTTGAAAGGCGTCGAGGTGTGTCGGGATTGAAAGCGGGGGACCCTGGGCGGAGAGAGACGCCGGGAGATAAAGTCCTTAAGAAACGGCGTTCACCACGCGAACGCGGTCGTATGGGGACCAGTGTGAAGACACTCGAACGCGCCTTCTGGCGGCACCCGCCAGCGCGGATGATTCTTCCGCCCGACCACCTTCTCCACGTGCGCGTCGAGCGTCCTCCCCCCCGGCCCCGGCGTTTGGGGCTTCTCCTCGCAGCACCACCTGAACACGGCGAGGTGGTTCCCGCGCGCGAGATTCAGCGCGGTCTTGACGCCCCACGGTATCTTCCCCTCCGTCCGCGCGAACCTCATGACGTCCAGCGAGCCGACGTCCGCGATGATGTCGCAGACGCGATCGTTCCACGGGCATCTGTTCAATCGCGCCCATCGCATCCGCGCGACGGAGCTGGCGTGCGCGCGCACGCGGAGCGGCACGCCGTCATTCCCCGCGCGCGGGAGGCGCGACGCGTCCGCGACGTCGCGACACGCGGCGCTGACGCGAGCGAAGACGCCGCGGTCGTCCGCGTCCAAGGCGCCGCCGTCGAGGACGTGCGTCGCGAACACGTCCGTGGCGCCGCGGCGTTTGAGGAAGTCGAGGAACGCGCACGACGACGACGACGACGACGCGTCTGCGACAGCTGTCCACGCGTCGAATTCGAGGTTGCCATCGTCGTCGTCGCGCATCGTCGCGGCGCGCTTCACGCGCGGATCTCAGTGAGCGGAGTCCTTCAGAAACGGCGTTCACCACGCGGACGGGGTCGTATGGGGACCAGTGTTGTATCTTATTTTTTTCCCGCCATCATCATCATCATCTCGACGACGACAGCTGTCCATCTCGGACGGACCGCGCCGGTCCACAGACGAGCGACGCCCGGCGGGGCGGCGTCGGAGCGTCGTCGCGCGCGTCGGAGGCGCGTCATCATGGCGACCGCCGCATCGCTCCCCTCCTCCGCCGCGTCCGCGTCCGACGCCGTCTCCTCGCAACTCGTCGCGGTGACGGAAGCGATCGCGCTCATGCCGTCCGGAGTCCTCGCGTCCTCCGTCGAGCACGTCCTCTCTCCGATCTTGAGCGCGCTGCGGAGGGAGTGCGACGCGATGGCCGCGACGGCGGCGGCGGCGACGGACGCGACGCCGACGACGACGGACGCGACGGCGGCGGGGATCGAACCGCCGGCGGGAGAGAGGACGACGGCGAAGCAGCGCGCGGCGTCGTCGCGCGCGCTCGAGGAGGCGGTCCGATCGATTGGGGCCATCGCGACGCGCGCGGGGACGTGCGGCGACGACGCGCACGCGCTGACGGTGTTCTGCGACATCGTCGCCGCGATGGCGACGACGCCCGCGCGGGCCGGGAGCGGGGGCGACGCGGACGGTCGGGGTCCCGGTGGGGAGGACCTGAGGGCCGCGTCCATCGAGACGCTCCGAGCGGTGATTCGATCGATGGCGATGACGACGACGACGGTCACGGCTCCCGAGCTGTCGCCGTCGTCGTCGTCCTCGTCGAGCCCTCGCCCTCTATCGGGGAGCCGGAGCCAAGCCTTCCGCACGCTGACGTCGGACGCCGCGCTTCCCGCGCTCGGGTACGCCGTCTCCTGCCTCCTCGACGCGGAACGCGCGGAGGCTGCCAAGGGCGCGCTCGGCAGCCGCGCGATCCGCGCGGACGCGCTGCGTTGCCTCGGCGAGCTCGTCTCCGCGATCGACGACGCCGACGCGTTGGCATTTTTCTTGCCCGGCGTCGTCAGCGGTCTAACGAGGGCGCTCGTCGCGAGCGCGGGGTCGCGTCCGGGGCACGGCAGCGGCGTCGTCGCGGTCGTCGGGGACGCGAACGCGACGGAGGCTGCGATCGAGGCGCTCGCGGCTGTCGTGGTGATCGTGATGAACGACGACGCGTGCGGTGGATTAGTATCGGCGAGGAGGAGGAGGGGGGCAGCAGGGGGAGGAGGGGTGGACGACGACGACGACGCGGAGGCGGAGGCGGCGTCGACCGCGGCGGCGTTGCGGAAACTCGCGGCGCGGGGGGAACGATCGCGATCGCGATCGCGATCGCGCGGCGACGGCGACGACGACGACGAAGAGGAAGAATCAGAAGAAGGAGAATCAGAAGAAGAGGAAGGACCGAGCGCCGCCGGCGGCGACGGGCGATCGCTGAAGCTGCGACGCACGCGGAGGTGGCTCAGAGAGACGTCCCAAAGGGTCACCGACGCGACGCGCGTGTCGCTGTCGTCGCTCGTGAGCCACGACAAGCCGTCCGTCCGCGCCGCGGTCGCGTCCGCGGCGTCGTCGATCGCGCACAGGTGCGTTCTATCTCACACTGGTTCCCATACGACCCCGTCGCCGTGGTGGACGCCGATCCTTAAGGACTTTGCCCGGCGCGTCTCTTCGCCCACCCCTCGCTTTCAATCCCCGCCCTCGGCGCCTTTCAACTCCGCTTCTGACGCCTTTGAACTCCACCCCGACGTTCGCTCGTAT
>MDSW01184223.1_pt1 | contig 10302 bp, 6 predicted proteins | sample 811171 | NCBI WGS metagenome assembly MDSW01 (sample SAMN05326641, study PRJNA326480) | marine metagenome | isolation source: seawater | place: Atlantic Ocean: North West | collected 2012 | reverse complement strand
TAAAAAGGCGTTCTGGTAAACACTTAGGCGCTATACATCGTCTTCTCAGTTAGCACTCATGCAGAGGTGAAGAGAAGAGGGCCGCGCAGATCAAGGCAGGGCAAGAGGGCCGTGATGGATTCTTGCGATCAGCTGTGTTGTCCAGTGACGCCGGCCTGAGCTGTCGATGGAGCTGTGGTTTCACCAGGCATTCACCGGCATAAGTCTCCAGACTCACCACAAACCAGACGCAATCAGCACCAGCAGTCGCAACACAGTGGTGACATCGAAAGACACCAATGATGTCAACCAAGCTCACAATTCAATCTGGACTGGCCTTTTTGGGCGGTATCGCCGGTGGTTCGTTGCTCGCATTCGGCTCAGCGTTCGCTTTTGACGCGCTGATGCTGGCCACTCCTTCTCCAGGTGATGATTGCATCGCCAGCATCGCTCAAGCGGGGCAACCTGCTGAACAAATGGATCATCAAGCCCATCTCTACTGCGTGTTGTAAATCCGTTGTCGTGATGGAGAGGTGTGCCTCTTCAGCGTCGATCTCTTGCAATCTGATGCCAAACTTGTTGTGAAGAGTTCATGTTTGGTTTGATATGCAATCGCTCCTCGATTAGATGAAATTGCAGACAGGTGTAAAGCACTTGAAGATTGGCGCAAAAAAATCCGCCAATGTTGGAGGGGAGAAGGAGATAGGTTTTGGATGCGTTCGATCTGTGTTGCTGGATTGTGGATCTTCTCTCTGTTGGGTGGAATCGAATCCTCTTTGCCTGGCTGTGACGGCAGTCCGATCGCAATTGATGATGGTCATACTAACGACTTATCAGGGCTTCAAGAGTGAGTTGCCGGTAAAAAGTTGGCAGAAAAACTGGCTCTGATGGAGATGATTGTCTCAACTTTTGGCGTGGTTCTGATCGACACGACGGTGAGCTTGGTGCTGATGAATTTGTTTTTGGTCATTCTGATAAGTAAAATAATAAATCGCAGATCATATGCTTGATTTCGATCCGGAGGAGGGTGGCTATTTCTTGTTTTCAGAAGATTTTCTGATTTGAAGTATATAGACTTGGATCATGTAGGCTCTAAGAAGGAATTGAAGAGGTATTTATTGGAGAAGCCTCACCCCTTTGGTCTATCCTCAGTCCTAGCGTTTGTTGTCTTGCAGTAAAAATGAAGGCCGAAGAACTGTGGAAAGCATGGCTGAGTGCTTGCCGTGTTTAAGGGATCTCCATCTTTGACTGAGCATCATATTGATATGTTCTGATGAGGTTCTCTCGGTATTGGTTTTGGTCTCTACTTGTCCTGATTTTATCATTCCAGCATATGTCAATCTGCTCTCGAATCTTTGTGACTCAGGCAATGATTTCCGCGTGATGTGGTTTTTGTTGTGATTGATAGGTGATTTGATCAGAATTGATTGCAAGTTTATTTCATTGTTTTAGCCTAAGAACAGAGTCGTCTTAATAGATCAGGCGTCTTGGCTTTTTGTTCCGAGATTTCAGATATTAATTTTTCAAGACTGCTATGCACATGAACCTCAATTTTTTTCACGATTTTATGTGCTCTCCAAATTCCGACTTGGCTTTCCGATCGGGAATATGTGACTTGCCAGGCGTCGCCGACTGATTTTACAGAGATCTGCGTCCAAAATGCTTTGTTTTGGCGCCCAGGAAATAGAAGGAATATTTGAGAGCCGTCTGCTTTATTTTTTTTGAGGAATCCAAGCTCTTTTAAACTGCGATCTAAATCTTGCATTTTTAGCTTCCATTGCTGCTTTCTTTGCTTGTTCTAAGCATCCGGAGCGCTTTTGTCGTGTCAAATGACACATTTGACTTGACCTAATGACCTCTCATTCTCTTGCAAACAAGCCAAGAACGGCATCTCGATCGTGCGTTGTGTAGGTAACAGCTAGTCTCAATTCAAGGGTTTGTGAGCAACGTCTCTCTCTCTCTGTCTCTCATTGCTTTTGAATCAGTTTGCCAAGTCTTGTTAGCTTATCGATATAAATATCATGAATGGCTATAGATTTGAACCCTATGTGAAGGGTTGTGTGATCCTTCTTGTGGGGATGAGGTGATCGAGGAAGGCTTTGATCCCTTGGCTTAAAAATTAAAACTTGTCATCACAAGGCCGCCTAATTGCTGAACTGTTTTGCCGTCAGGGGTCTCTTGTCCGAGTGGACGAGACAAATAAAATAATGCTGGCGTGATGCTGATGTTGTCACTGATTTGAAATTGATACCACCACTCCCAAACGTAGTTGCCGTCATTGGGTGTGTGATTGCCATATTGGCTCGTAACGAAAACGGGTTGGCCCACGGCCATGCCAGCGTTGTTCCCTGCTAGCAAGACGTCTTGCCATTCCAGTCCAATAGTCCAAGATTGGCTGATTTTTGCGAGTCCGTTGCGTGGAATTCCTTTGTTGTAAGAGGTTGAATTGATTCCCCAGCCGGCACTAATGGATGGGATCCAGTTGCTGTTGATTGGTTGCCATGATCCGCCAACTCCGAAAGCATTGGTGAATCCGGCTTGACTGATGCTGTCAACATAGTGAGGAGTGGCATAGGCAGCAAAGTAACTATCTTTCTCGATGTTTTGCAGCCCAGAATATGTTGCGGCAAATGTCCATTCATTTTTTTGGTAAGCCAATTGCACGGTGGCAGATCCACTGGCGTGCTTTGTGGCAACACCACCGGTTTCAGAGTTGCCCTGATGGCCCTCGCCTGCGACGTAATTGGCGCTCATGCTCCATCCACTATCTGTGGCCCAAGTGATGCCTGCGCCAACTCCTTGATTTTGGTTGTAGGCCATTGGTGCGCCACCCATTGTGGTGACATTGAGAATTGGATCCGTGGCATAGAACGATGGCCAAACCCCGAGCATGTCGTCTTGCGCGACGTTCGGGCCGATGGTGATGGTGATGTTGGATCCCAGTGGAAATTGGTAGAAGAGTTTGTCGATGGAAAGGATGGGTTCCCCTGAATCGACGGATGCATAGGCAATATCAAGAATGGAGGAGTTGCTGGGTCCGCCACCGGCCATGGAGTTGTCAGAGGCGAAATTGCCTGTCCGTAATTTGCTGATCAGCAGATCTTTCCCTGTAAAACTAGTTTTCAAGTCAAGTTCTAAATTGAACAATAGATTGGTTGCGCCAAAATTTCGGTTGTAGTTGCGTACACGTTTGCCAGCCGTTCCATTAAAGCGATTGCCATTGAGGACAAAATTTGCCGTTCCATCCAGTTTGGTTGTGGTTGTGAACTGACTTGCCTCCAGCTCAAGGACTCCAGCGTCTAGTGCATCGATGCGGCCGCGGATTAGGGCGAGTTCATACTCAAATTCTGTGATTAGTCGACGCATCTCATCTGTGATGTCAATGATCCTGTCGAGGCATGCGTTGAGGACGGCCGCCGCTTCAAAACGCGTGATCGACTTGCGGCCATCGAAGGAGCCATTCGGATAACCAGCAACACATCCCTCGCCTTCGACGAGGTTGGCCAGAGCTTGAAAGGCCCAATCAGTTGGTACGACATCATTGAATTGCGTGATGCTTGTAACCTGCTGCACGCTGGTGTAAGGGATGTCTCGGGCTTTTGCTTCAACGTTCAGTACCGCCAATATGCCAATTGCGGTCGCGTGCCATAAGATTCTCAGCACTCTCATGCCCAAAGCTCCCTATATCAAAATAATGTAGGGATCCTCGGCCCAATGACTTGCTTGGCAGGGCAACCAGTCGCGCTGTCCCCATCCTTGGCATCACTCGAGTGGAATGAAAGATTTCGATTGACGTCTGAGCGTCTGAAGGAAGTTAGATTCTTCTGAAAATTCTTCTAAACAGAGAGAGCGGTTGGTCGTCTTTGTTGACCAAGGGGAATTTCAAAATTCCTGTTGTATGTCAAGGTTTATTCGTTGGGAGTGTCAACAACTTAGATGCCTTCTTCATCGGCTCGGCCGGTCGAGTTTCGTTCGGTTCGAAGTCTGGTTTTTGCCTTGATTTTTGTCTGGTTTTTATCTGGTTCGGCTTGGTTTTGTAGGGTGTTGGTTGAAAATGATATAGCAGGAATAATGGCCAGATAAATGGCTTCCTAGATTGTCTTTTCGTTCGTTTTTTCGAGCAGTCTGTTGGTTCGGCTTGAGTTATTCGTGGCTGATAGGTGCCTGGTGTCGTGCCGGTTTTCTGCTGAGTTTGCTCGGAATGATGTTTCAGATGTCAAAAAGAGCAACCATTTTTGATTGCATTCTTCTCGTGATGGGTTTAGCAATCTCCAGAAGTTGTCGAGTTAAAATCTCTGTATTGAGTGATCATGATCAGAGAGGCGTTCGTGTTGATCTGCCTGGTTGCTCGTCGCACTGGCACCGTGCTCGATTGCTTTGTGCAGTTGGCCTGAACCCCTGCGCCTTTGGCTGAGGTTCGTCTTGAGACGTGGCGACGATTGATTTATGAGAGTTTGGCGCCGGGATACCCCCTTGGTGTCACCATTCGTCCATCCCGAATGAACGTGGTGCTGTTGCCAATCAAGATCAGGGTCAGCATGTCGACATCGTCTGGCTTCAGGGCTGCAAGTGTTGTGAGTTCGATGTCTTCCTCGAGACGACCGAGTTGACGCGCGATCAGCACAGGTGTGCTCTGGGCACGGTGTTTTAAGAGGATGTCTTGGGCATGTTTGAGCTGCCAGTCCCGATCCTTAGATCGAGGGTTGTAGAGCCCAACAACAAAATCCCCTGCTGCGGCAGCATCCAGCCGTTGTTGGATCACAGTCCAGGGTGTGAGTCGATCACTCAGGCTGATGGTGCAGAAATCGTGCATTAAAGGCGCACCGGCTCTGGCAGCCGCCAGCTGGATGGCTGAAATGCCTGGATGAACGCTGAAGGATGGTCGGTCCTGTTCCACTTGTTGCAGCCACAAGTCCAGCGCGAGACCGGCCATGCCATAAATCCCGCTGTCCCCAGAGGAGATCAGCGCGACTTTTGCCCCTTGTTGGGCTAAGGCCAGTGCTTCGGCGCAACGCTCCCATTCCTGCGTCAGCCGACCGTCAAAGCGAACTTGATCGGGTCGACGCAACGGTTCCAAAAGATCCAAATACAGGCCATAACCAACCCACGCAACACAACGGGCGAGTGCCCCTTGGGCGTCGAGGCTGAGGAGCGAGAGATCTCCTGGCCCGCTCCCGACGAGATGCAGTTCTCCACGTGCTGGAGCGAAGGCATGGCTTGCCTCTGCAATCGCAATCGTGACAGCACCTTGTTCACCCATTTGCGCGTGGTAGATCCGCTTGGTCAGTCGCAGGGTTGCTTTGTCCCCAGCGGCTAGAAGCGCAGCTGCTTCGGCAACTGAGGCTGTTCCCATCTCGGCTCTCACCACGTCCGATGGTGTAGGGACGGTTTGGCTTGCGAGAGCGTCGCAGCGAAACACTCGGAAGGGCCATTGCTGAGTTCGGACCAGCTGTATCAGAGCCGGTTCATCGGCTTTGCGATCAGCACTCGCAATCCCTGCTACGGCCTCCATGGCCAGGTCTGCTTCCGTCAGTGATTGTTTGATCGCGCGCAGCACCAAGTTTTCACTGCTGTTTCGTTCACATCCGATGCCGATCCAAAGATTGGCAGGATGCCAGCGACAGGTTGCGTTGGCTTCAGGTCCAATGCTCAGATCAACCTGTTCTGATCGCGCCGGCTCAGGCGTTGTTGTCCTGCAGCTGTTGTTCCAGTGTCGTGGCCCTGCGGATTGGCGATAGGTCGCGATTTGTCCGCGAGCCTGGAGCTGCATCAGTTCGCGCCAGGCCTGGGTTGATCCGCCGCGTCGCCAACCCCAGCCGTAGCCCACGCTGTCTAGCGCTAGGCGTTGGTCGCTGAAGCAAGCTCCTGTGATAACGGCTTCCCCACCGAGATCCGCAGCGAGTTCTCGGGCCAGTTGTTCGGCGCCTGCGTAGTGACCTCCAAGTAAAGGAACAACCCAACGTCCCTCCGGGTCGAGCACTAACACCGCTGGGTCGCGATCTTTGTCTTGGATCTGCGAGGCAATCAGACGGGTCACCGCACCGATGGCACCAACAAGGATCAGCACCTTGCCCGTTTGCCAGTGCTGCCTCAACAGATCTGAGGTTGGCGTATCGCTAGGAGCGAGCTGATCAACATGACCACGCTGCTTCAGGCGATTCAGTAGTGGGGCGCTGATGCTGGAGAGGCCGATGCCAATCCGACTGTGCGTGGGAGGAGAGGTGGGAGGACTGATGGCTTACGAGGCGCTTATCGCTGTGGACTGTTGCAGTTTGCCGTTTGAGCTGAGCGATCCGTCGTCCGTTCCCTTCAAGGTTGTGTTTGGAAGGAGGGGTGTTTCTTCTGGCATCTGGCGAGGTTCATCCGTCTCGTCCTCTTTTGCTGCGCGTTCATCGCCACTCTGGACATCTGAAGGTGTTTCGGGTTCAGAAGCCAGTTCTGGTGTTCTGTTTGGTGCAATAGCGGCTTCGCTGTCGAGATCTAAATCACCAATTTGATCGACGTCCTCTTCCTTGCCTTTTGGCGCTGGGATGGGCTCCAACTCGTTGCTTAGATCGGTTTGCAGGTCGATGGAGGGTTCATTGCTCTCATCGATCAGAGGGTCTTGGGCTAATTCGCTGCTGAGATTGGAGGGAGTTTCTGTTGGGCGCTGCGGTGCCGTGCTGACTTCACTGTCTTGTGTTGAACTTTGCCGTGATTTTTCTTGCTGATTGAGTCCGTCGTCAGGCTCTTCTTCTGCGATCGGCTCAGAGTCAACGTCGATGACTTCAGCTGTCGTCTGGTTTGGGTTCGTCTCGTCGTCGAGCTCGAGGAGCGGTTCGCCGCTCAGGATCGCTAACTCATCCTCATTTAAATGCTCTTGCATCCAGGCAGGCTTTTTATTAGGCCAGGGCTGCAAGCGCATCAATGTGTTGTTGAACACAGGAGTAATTGCTTCGCCAAGTCCGTCCAGCAGTTCCATCTGCAGAGTCAAGTCGTCGTCTATAGGCATTCCTTTCAGCCAGAGCGCTTCTTGCTGATCAACGAGGATGCTTGATCCGTTCACGCTCAGCCTCAGCTTCCAACGAACGTCGTCATCTCGAAGCTTTTGGAGCGGTGCGTTCCAGATCAACCAGTCCAGGAGTAACGGCTGTGGTGTTGGTCCATTGATGGGATGCACAGGCACCAGCCAAGGCGCTTGCGCATCAGGCTGAGTGCCTGAAAGCGTCTGCCAGAGATGCAATCGCCACGTTATGGATGCGCCAGGTGCTTTAACGGCTTCTCCCCATGGATAGGCTGCCCAGGCGCTAAAGCGATGACTGCCAGGGCTGAGGTCGTCAATCGTGATCTGCAGTTCGCCATCGTTTGCTGCAAAGAAGGTCATCGGTTCGCGATCATCAACTTTGAGAGCGACGTGGGGGCCAGGCCCCAGATTGGGATCTTCATGCAGTGGCCAGTCTTCAATGGATAAACGGAGGTCGACCTGGTTGGACTGAAGAACCTTTCCATTGGAAGGCGTGATCAGATGCAGGGTTGGTTTTCTTCGATCGAGAGCACGGCGCAGCTGTTGCACCGCGCCGGGGGGGGCAACCTCCTGCAGCCGGATTGAGCGTTGACGGCCGGACTTGGATGACTCCCCCTGCAGGGGAGTTCTATGCGGGAACCAGGCAGGAAGAGCGAACGCCGGAGATAAGGGATAAAGCAGCATCGCGGCGGCCATTAGCACACCCAACAGCGAATTAAGCCTTGGACGTGATGACATGGCGCAAAAACGAATTTCACTATTTTGATCAGTGTGAGTGCCTGGCTTAGTTTTTATTAGTCTGAGTAAAAGATTTGATGAAAACGTGTTGATGAAGATGCGTTAATTTGTTTGCCTCGGTGATTTTCAGACTTCTGCAGACCCCTGTCTGTGACTGGCGCGCGATCGGATTGAACCTTTGTAACTCACTTTCGAGATTGCGATCCTTCGCATCTATGCTTCCGCGAGAGGTCCCCTCTTCGGGGCCTGAAGCTCCAGTTGGCTGAGGGGGTTTCGACTCCTAATGCCAATTGGTGCCCAGCGAGAAGTCGTTCTGCGACTGCTTGTTGGGGCCCCGTCGGGTTTCAACCCGTCGGAGGGGTGGCCCACCACCTCGATCCCGTCCCTCGAGGAACGACTCGATGACCATCAGCCCACCAGAGCGTGGGAACACTCGCAAGAGCAAGTTCGTCAAGGTCGATAACCCTGCGACCTTTGAATTGTTCGGTAAGCCCGGACATTTCGACCGTTCTCTTGCGAAAGGTCCCAAAACCACTACTTGGGTTTGGAACCTCCACGCCAACGCTCACGATTTTGACGCTCACACGAGCGACCTCCAGGAGGTTTCTCGGCGGATCTTTTCCGCACACTTCGGTCACCTTGCCGTTGTGTTTATTTGGCTGAGCGGTGCCTTCTTCCACGGTGCCCGCTTCTCCAACTTCTCAGGCTGGCTTGCAGATCCCACACACGTGAAGCCAAGTGCTCAGGTGGTGTGGCCGGTCTTTGGCCAGGAAATCTTGAATGGCGATATGGGTGCCGGTTTCCACGGCATTCAGATCACCTCAGGTCTCTTCCACATGTGGCGGGCCTGGGGCATCACCAGTGAAACCCAGCTCATGGCTCTGGCCATCGGTGCTCTGGTGATGGCCGGCCTCATGCTTAATGCAGGCGTCTTCCACTACCACAAAGCAGCTCCAAAGCTTGAGTGGTTCCAAGACGCTGAGGCCATGCTGAACCACCACCTGGCGGTTCTATTCGGTCTGGGTTCGTTGTCCTGGGCTGGTCACATCATTCATGTGTCCTTGCCTACCACCAAGTTGATGGATGCCATCGACGCCGGCCAACCGCTGGTGCTTGACGGCAAGACCATCGCATCTGTGGCGGATATTCCCCTGCCCCATGAGTTCTTCAACCAAGATCTCATTGCTCAGCTTTATCCGGGTTTCAGCTCAGGCATCTCCGCTTTCTTTAGCGGCAATTGGGCTGCTTACAGCGATTTCTTGACCTTTAAGGGTGGTCTGAACCCTGTAACCGGCAGCCTTTGGATGAGCGACATTGCTCATCACCATTTGGCGATTGCCGTGATGTTCATTGTTGCCGGTCATATGTACCGCAACAACTACGGCATCGGCCACTCCATCAAAGAGATCCACGAGGCCCATCAAGGAGATCCACTGCTGTTCCCTGCCAGTAATGGTCACAAAGGGCTCTATGAGTTCATGACCACGTCCTGGCACGCTCAGCTGGCTGTGAATTTGGCCATGGGTGGTTCGGTGTGCATCGTTGTCGCGCAGCACATGTACGCGATGCCGCCGTATCCGTATCTGGCGATTGATTACCCAACCCAGATTGGATTGTTCACCCATCACATGTGGATCGGAGGATTCCTGATCGTTGGTGGTGCAGCACACGCGGCGATTGCCATGGTGCGTGACTACGACCCGGCTAAGCACATCGACAACGTGCTTGACAGGGTGCTGAAGTCCCGCGACGCCATGATTAGCCACCTGAATTGGGTGTGCATCTGGCTTGGAGCTCACAGCTTCGGCCTTTATGTCCACAACGACACCATGCGTGCCCTGGGTCGTCCCCAGGACATGTTCAGTGATTCGGCGATTTCAATTCAGCCGATCTTTGCTCAGTGGATTCAAGGAATTCATGCAGCAGCAGCTGGCAGTACAGCACCCAACGCACTTGCTGGCGTCAGCGAAGCCTTCAATGGCTCTGTTGTAGCCGTTGGTGGCAAGGTCGCTGCAGCCCCAATCCCTCTGGGCACTGCTGACTTCATGGTGCATCACATTCACGCCTTCACGATTCACGTGACGGTGCTGATTCTGTTGAAGGGTGTGCTTTATGCCCGTAACTCCCGCCTGATTCCAGACAAGGCCAATCTTGGCTTCCGCTTCTCCTGTGACGGCCCCGGCCGTGGCGGTACCTGTCAAGTGTCCGCTTGGGACCATGTGTTCCTTGGACTGTTCTGGATGTACAACTCCCTGTCCGTTGTGATCTTCCACTTCAGTTGGAAGATGCAGAGCGATGTTTGGGGAACGGTGAATGCCGACGGTTCCGTTGCGCACATCACCAACGGCAACTTCGCCAACAGCGCCATCACCATTAATGGTTGGCTGCGTGATTTCCTGTGGGCTCAGGCCGTTCAGGTGATCAACAGCTATGGCTCGAACACCAGTGCCTACGGCCTGATGTTCCTGGGTGCCCACTTCGTTTGGGCGTTCAGCCTGATGTTCCTGTTCAGCGGCCGCGGCTACTGGCAGGAGCTGATTGAGTCCATCGTCTGGGCTCACAACAAGCTCAAGGTTGCTCCG
>MDSW01155432.1_pt1 | contig 10302 bp, 11 predicted proteins | sample 811171 | NCBI WGS metagenome assembly MDSW01 (sample SAMN05326641, study PRJNA326480) | marine metagenome | isolation source: seawater | place: Atlantic Ocean: North West | collected 2012 | reverse complement strand
GGCGGCAGGATTTGAACCTGCGACCCTCTGGTCCCAAACCAGATGCGCTACCAGACTGCGCTACGCCCCGATTGGCATACTATTACAGTAGATAGGGTAAATTTTAAAGTATAAAGGCTAGCAAAAATAGAGAAATTTGCCCAGAATCTGTTATATAATTAAACATGATAATTGCTTGCAGAATCTGCAAAAAAAAATTCAATGTCGAAGACAGTTTAATCCCTAAAGATGGAAGACAGTTACAATGTAGCGCATGTGGTCATAAATGGTTTTTTAAAATTAAATCAACAAAACAGCCGTTCAAAAAAAATATAATAAAAAATTTAAATATTAAAAAAATTAATCCTGATGAAAATATACCATCGGATGTTGATAAAATTATAGCTCAAGCTGAGGAAAATAAAACTAATAAATCGCTCTCTAAAAGTAAAGTAAATAAAAATATACCCTTTTTTAACTTGCTTTTGTTATCATTAATAACTTTTGTCGCATTTATAATTTTTATAGATACCTTTAAAAATCAAATTAATAACCTAATGCCTGGATTTAATTTTTTATTAGAAAACTTCTATGAAAGTCTTAAAGATCTATATTTTTTTTTTAAAGATTTAATAAGATAAATATGATTAAATATATTTCAAAACCTTTTAAATGGTTTTTTAAACTTGAGGCCGCAAGTGGTTTAGTATTATTAATTAGTGCTATATTGGCATTAATTATAAGTAATTCTAATTATTCTAATTTTTACTTTGAGAGTCTTGAAAAATATATATTTGTTGGTTTTAACGAAATTGGATTAAAACTGAGTGTTCTACATTGGATAAATGATGCGCTAATGGCCATTTTCTTCTTTTTTGTTACTTTAGAAATTAAAAGAGAGTTTTTACAAGGAGAGCTTTCAAATATTAAACAAGCCTTATTACCAATAATTGCAGCTGTTGGCGGCATGGTTATACCCGCATTAATTTATGTGCTAGTAAATTTAGGTAATGCCGAAACATTAAACGGCTGGGCCATTCCATCGGCTACTGATATTGCATTCTCTCTAGGTGTTTTATCTTTATTAGGAAAAAGAGTACCTTTATCATTAAAGGTTTTCTTAACAGCATTAGCTATTATAGATGATTTGGGAGCAATATTAATTATTGCTATTTTTTATTCTGGTGATTTAAATATTAAATATCTTTCGCTAATGCTTTTAGCATTTATACTTTTGTTAATTGTAAATAAATTTAATATTAAAAAGTTTTTACCCTACTTAATTATAGGAGTATTTCTTTGGGATTTTACACACAACTCAGGTATACATGCTACAATTGCAGGTGTTCTACTTGCAATGACAATACCTCATAGAAAAAAAGAAAAAGATTTTTCTTTACTTATTAAAATAGAGCACGCAATTAGTCCATATGTAGCATTTGGTATCATGCCTTTATTTGCATTTGCTAATGCAGGAGTATCATTGGAAGGATTATCTTTTTCTTCTTTACTGGACAAAGTTCCTCTTGGCATTGTTCTTGGTTTGTTTGTTGGTAAACAGTTAGGAGTTTTCGTTTTTTCATACATTTCTATAAAATTAAAAGTGGCTCAAATGCCTGCTAATACAAGTTGGTATAATTTTTATGGTGTAGGTATCTTAACAGGTATTGGTTTTACTATGAGCTTATTCGTTGGGAATTTAGCTTTTGTAGATAATATGCAATATATGGACGGTGTTAAAATAGGTGTTTTAACTGGGTCATTATTATCCACACTTGCAGGATACTTTCTTATATTGCTCACACCAAATAGATAAAAAAAATTATGAAAAAAATTATATTTATTATAATACTAATTAATATGTTTAATTTTAGTGGTCAAGCTAAAGCAAAATATGAAAAAGTTTTTTTTGATTATAAGATTAATAGTAATACTGGAGAATCAATTAAATTTAGTCAATTCAAGAACAATGTAGTTTTAATGGTTAATACCGCTAGCTATTGCGGTTTTACTAATCAATATGCCGATATGCAAAAACTATGGGATAAATATAAAAAAAAAGGATTAGTAGTTTTAGGTGTTCCATCAAACTCATTTAATCAAGAGAAAAAAGAAGATGCTGAAATCAAAGAATTTTGTGAAGTAAATTTTAATATTACCTTTCCAATCACCACCATTACAAATGTTAAAGGTGATGAGGCTCATGAAATTTATAAATGGGCAAGTGAAAATCATGGAAAATCTGCAATCCCTAAATGGAATTTTCACAAAATTTTAATAAATAAAGATGGAAAAGTAGAAGAAACATATTCATCATTTACCAAACCTATGTCTAAAAAAATAACTTCAAAAATTGAGAGTCTGTTAGAAAACTAAACTCAAGCCATCATAAGCTGGTATTATATTTTTTGTTAGTTTAGATTTCAGTTCATCGTAATCTAAATCAGCATGTAAATTGGTTAAAACTGCTTTTTTGGGAGCAAAAACCTTTATCAATTCTAAAGATTTTTCTAAATTTAAATGAGAAGGATGATTTCTGTACCATAGACAGTCTATTATTAAATACTTAAGATTTTTGAAATATTTAAAATCCTTTTTGTAAATCTTACTTACATCACTTATATAAGCTAATTTTTTGTTAAATATATAACAAATACTGTTTACATTTCCATGCTCAACCTTGATACATTTTATATTTATATTTTCATTATTTTTTTTAAAATAAATATTTTTTTTAACTGAATTCATTTTAAGTATTGCTGGATATTCATTAGAGTTTGATTTAAAACAATATGAAAAATTTTTATTAAAATATTTTCTGGTATCTTTATCCGCATATATATTCACTGGTTTTTTATTCCTAATAAAAAAAACTCTTAGATCATTGATGCCATGTGTTTGGTCTGCATGCATATGTGAATATAAAACTGTATCAATATTGTTGATCTTGTTTTTTATTAATTGAGATCTTAAATCTGGAGAAGTATCAATTAATATATTAGAATAATTTGATTTTAATATAGCTGAACAACGTGATCTTATATTTCTTTTATTTTTTGGATTACACTTTCCAAAAAAACCATCTGCTCTTGGAACACCCATAGAACTACCGCAACCTAAAATTATAAATTTCATTTTAAACTTTAAAGAATAAATTGTTAAAATTATTCGTAGTAAAATCAATTAAATTTTGTAACTCAATATTTTTTAACTGGGCTAGCTTTTGCGCTGTATACTTAATATATGATGGTTCATTTTTTTTTCCCCTCATAGGTTCAGGTGCAAGAAAAGGGCTATCAGTTTCTATTAAAAGTTTTTCATTAGGAATAATCTTAAAAGTATCTTGAAGTTCCATAGAATTTTTAAAAGTAATAATTCCACTTGCAGAAAAATAAGCATCCAAATCTAGAAGTTTTTTCGCAAAGGACATTGAGCCAGTAAAACAATGCATTAATATTTTTAAATTTGGCTCGTAATTTTTTTTGAGGATTTCGTATGTTTCATTTTCTGCACTTCGAGAATGTATAATAATTGGTAAATTAAATTTTATTGCTGCTTTGATATGAAGTTCAAAACTTTCAATTTGACGATCCTTTTTACTATTATTATAAAAAAAATCTAAACCTGTTTCACCAATACCAATTATTTTATTATTTTTTTTCAAATTTGAATCGAATTTATCAATACTTATTATATATTTATCTGCTTCGTGGGGATGAATACCAAAAGTACCATAAATTATTTCATCCAACTCTATAATTTTTAATATATTATTGAAACTTTCAAGTGTTGTGCAAATTGTAAGTAACTTTTTTACACCCTCATTTTTTGATCTTTCAATAATTTTCTTTAAATTAGAATAAATTGGTTCATGATCTAGGTGACAATGTGAATCAATCATTTGTTATTTTATTAAATAAAATTCCTACTTTATTTAACTTACCTTTAGATTTTAAAACTTTATTATCTAAAATTGTCGCAAAAGTTATTTCATTTTCATTAATATTAAAAATATTAAGCGCTTTTAATGATGTTTCTGGTATTATTGGATATAGTAAAATTGATATTTTTCTGATGATTTCTAAAGAAACATAAACAATAGTATTTAATCTTGTTTTATCATTTTTCTTTTTCCAGGGTTCTTGATCATTAAAGTATTTATTTGCTTTAAAAAGTTGATCAACTATAAAATTTAAATAAAAATTTATATTTTGATTATCAATATTTATTGTTAAATTTTCAAAAGAACTTTTATAACCATTTAATATTGCTAAATCCTCATCCTTAAATTCATCACAATCTGGTATTATTAGACCTATATTTTTTTCACAAAAAGAAATTACTCTTTGGCATAAATTACCATAATTATTTGCTAGATCACTATTAATACAGCTTTCTAATTTTTCGTTAGATATATTTCCATCATTTCCAAATGATACTTCTTTAAGCAAGTAATATCTTAGTGGATCAAGACCATATTTTTCAATTATTTCTAGTGGATCGAGAATGTTGCCTTTCGACTTAGACATTTTTTGATCTCCAGAAAGTATCCAACCATGACCATACACTTTTTTAGGAGGAGTAATTCCAGCAGCCAAGAGAAATGCTGGCCAGTATATTGCATGAAATCTTAAAATATCTTTTCCAATAATGTGAACATCGGCAGGCCAAAATTTCTTATAATATTCACTATTTTGGTTTGGATAATTTAAAGCACTTAAATAATTAGTTAGTGCATCAAGCCACACATAAATTATATGATCGTTATTTGATGGAACTTTAATACCCCATGTGAAAGATTTTCTACTAATGGATAAATCTTTTAAGCCTCTTTGTACAAAGCTTATAACTTCATTTTTTCTTGTTTCTGGCAGAATAAAACTGGGGTTATCCTCGTAGAATTTAAGTAAAGGCCCCTGCCATTTAGATAATTTAAAAAAATACGACTCTTCCTCGACCCATTCAACTTTTGATCCAGATGTTTTACAAATTTTTGATCCATTAACTACTTCTATTTCATCCTCATTATAAAAAGCTTCATCTGAAACGGAATACCAACCAGAATATTTAGACAGATATATTTCTTTTTTTTCTTCTAATATTTTCCAAAGATGTTCTACTGACTTTTTATGTCTTTCCTCGGTAGTTCTTATAAAATCATTATTAGAAAGATTTAAGATTTTAGAAAGATCTTTAAATGTTTTGCTTATTTCATTACAAAAATCAAGTGGATCTTTATTTTCATTTTCAGCAGCTCTTTGAATTTTTTGACCATGCTCATCTGTTCCTGTTAAAAAAAAAACCTCATAACCCTGAATTTTTTTTAAACGAGCGAAAAAATCAGCAACAATGCTTGAATATGCATGACCCATGTGAGGTTTTGCAGATGGATAGTAAATTGGTGTTGTAATATAAAATCTCTTACTCATTAATTATTTTACTTTCAAATTCTAAGAATAGATTATCGAAGTCTAAATTAAAGTTTTTAGAATCATTAAATTTTTTTAAAAAAGAATTAAATTTATCATAAATGTCAGGTTTAAATTGATATTTAAGTTTTTTAAAAAAATAAATTTGTATAAATTTTAATAAAAAACTTAATTGCTGTGGATTGTGCTTACTATATTTAAATTTAAGGAATAATTTTAGTAAAAAAATTATATCAGCATCCTTTAAATTAAATCCTTCATCCTGTGAAAGGTTATACAAAAAAATAAGTTCACCATGTGTGAAAAAGTATTCATGAAGTTCTTTATTGAATATTTCAGAGTATTTTTCATTTGTTATATCTTCAAAAATTTTTTCACATTCATGTTTACTAAAACTATGTTTAAAAATGATACATCTAGATTTAATAGTGTCGAGTATTTTTGTTGACATGTCGTGAATTAAAATGAAAAAAAGATTATCATTTGGTTCTTCAATAATTTTCAAAAGTGCATTCGAAGAGCTTTTGCTTAAGTGATTAATATTATTTATAACAATTATCCTTTTTTGATCGTTAAAAGCTGATCTATTTGAAAAATTGAATGATTTTCTTATTTTTTCAATTTCAATCATTTTTTTTCCATCCTCTAAATCAATTTGATAATAATTTGGATGAGATAATTGTTGAATTAATTTAAATGATCTATTGTTTTGATTAATTTTGAAATTTTCTAAATCGTACTTAAATTGCTCATTCTTTGAAAAAAAATAATTAATTAAATGATATACAAATGTAGTTTTGCCTATACCTCTTAATCCAGAAATTATTATTTTATTTGGTAATTTATTTTTATCATCCTGTTTGATTAGATTTTTAAATAAATTTTCATATCCGAAAAGATTTAATTTATATATTGGGTTCATTTTATATTTAATATTTTTTTTAATTTATTTATAACTTTATTTTTATTATCATTAATATTTTTATTAGAATCTATAATTAAATATTTTTTATTATTTTTTGATATTTTTAAAAAACCCTTTTGAACTTTTTTATAGAAGTTAATATTAAACTTATCGTACCTATTTAGTTTTTTTCTTAAAGCCAGCCTTTTCTTTAAGTTTTTTTCATTTACTACATTAAGAAATGTAAAGCTAATTTTAATGTCTTTTAGTAAATAATTATTTATTTTTCTAATTAATAACTTATTAATCTTCATTCCATAGTGTTGATAAGCCATAGTTGAATCAACAAATCTATCAATTATGATAATTTTTTTTTTAAAATTTTTTTTTATAACTTTGTTTATATTTTCATTTCTGGATGCAAAGTATAGAAATAAATCAGTTGATTTATCAAAATTAATATTTTTATTTAAAATAAGTTTTCTTATTTTCTCAGAATTTTTATTTCCACCTGGTTCTCTAATGCTAATAAAAGATAATTTTTTTTTTTGTAAAAATTTAACTACATTTTTAGTGTGGACTGATTTACCCGAACAATCAATTCCCTCAAATACTATTATCGGCTTATTATACATCACCCCAAATTAAGTAATTTATAGATTTTGTGAGTCTTGAAAACATATTTACTTTTTTTACGTCATTAGATGCATATATTGAATGCTCATCAATCAATTCATCTTTAAAAAATATCTTAAGGACCCCTAATTTTTGATCTTTTTTAATTGGAGCAACTATTGGTCCGTTGTATTCTGCAATTACTTTTAAATCTTTTTTTCTAGCCTTTTTAATTGTTTTAAATACATCATTTTTTATATACCCTCCTACAGTCTGTTCTTTTCCAAGCCAAACCTCAATATCAATCAACTTTTCTTTATTTTTAGAAATTTTAATTGTATCAAAATTTGTAAAACCCCACATATGTAGCTTCATAGACTCTTTAGATCTATCCTTTTTGGTTTTAAAGCCACTAGCAACTGCAATTAGTCTTCGACCATTTCTTTCGATCGATGATGCTAATGAATATTTCTCAACTGCTAAGTAACCAGTTTTTATGCCATCAGCGCCAATATTTTTATAAAGCAAAGGATTTCTGTTGCCTTGTGTAATAGGATCGCCGCCTGTTCTATCCCAAGTAAATTCGGTTTCTTTAAAATAGGAATAATATTCTGGAAACTCTTTAATTAAATAATTAGACATAATTAGAATATCTTTTAACGTTGAATAATTATCTGGATCATTAATACCAGATGAATTTGAAAAATTGGTACTATTCATTCCAATTTCTTTAGCCTTACTAGTCATTATTAATGCAAACTCTTCTTCTGAACCTGCTATTCCTTCTGCAAGAGCTATGCATGCATCATTACCCGATGCAACTATTATCCCCCTTAATAAATTTTCAACACTGACTTCGTCACCGACCATTATAAACATAGATGAATATCCTGCTGTAGAAAGTTTCCAAGCTTTTTCAGATACTAGAAATTTATCATCTAAAGAAATATCACCGTTTTTAAGCATTTCAAAAGCAATAATACTCGTCATTATTTTTGTCATTGATGCAGGATAAATTTCTCTATCAGCATCCTTTTCATATAAAATTTCACCAGATAAAAAGTCCTGTAAAACAACAGAAGGTGCTTTTATATCTAAAGCATAAGACTTAAAATTTAATAAAATTAGTATAACAAAATATAAAATCTTTTTATTAAACATTTCTTATTATTTCTATATTTTCGAAGTTAAAATTAGTAAGTTTATTATATTCATTTTTGAGAGACTTCAAATCTAAATAAGGACCTAAAATCACTCTAAATTTATTTTTTGATAATTTTTGTATCTTTATTTTAACAATATTTGTTTCATTTAAAATTTTATTTTTCATCATTTGAGCTGTATCGAGAAAGTAAAAATCAGCAATTTTAATTGAGTAATTAAACTTATTAATTTTAATATTATTTTTATTTTCATTAGTTTCATTAAGGTTATTTACGGTTATTTTATCAACAGGTGCCTTGTCAGCTACTTTTTTTTCTTCATCAAATGTTTTTGCCTTTTTTGCTATAAATGAACTATTATGAACTATTTCCTCAATTATAATAAAAGGTTCATCAACACTAAGTTCAAGCTCAGAAGCTATTCTTTTTGATATAACTGAATTATTAAAACTTGGATATACTGAATTTTTTCCTACTTGTGCAATTAAACTTTTGTTGTTGGTAGGATTTGCAATTTTTACTGGTGTGCCCTTTTTTAAATTTTTTTGAAATATAACTAAATCCCTATCACTCATTTTTTTATTTATTATTTTATTTAAAAATAGTTTTTCATCATAAATTAGTGTGAAGCCGGAATTTGAGAACTTTGTCATATTCTTAAGCACATCTTTATTTTGTCTAATAATATCTGTGTTATTAATACAAGATGTTAGTAATAAAAGAATAACTATTACTGATTTATAATTCATTTTTTAATTTATTTTTTAATGTACAGACAGCTAAGCCAAATCTTAAAGATCTATTCCATTTGAGTATTAATTCATAATTTTTAAATACTAAATACGCGGGTTCATTAATCTTGGCGTTGTCAACTATATCAGCATCAGGTGTAACAATTGCAACCATTATATTATCATCTAATATTAATTTATTATTTATGTATTTTTTATAATATTTTAATTTTTTTTTATATTTTATTTTCTTTGCTGAAGTATTTAAAATTTTTTTTGGTATATCTGGTTTTAATGAAATTTTTTTAAAACAAGGTTCATTTTTTTTCCATCCCATTTTATTTAAATAATTTGCAGCTGAAGCGAAAGAGTCAGTACTATTTTTAAGTTCAATTAAATCATTATTATTATAATCTATGGCATACTTTTCTATAGTTGAGGGCATAAATTGAAAATTACCAAAAGCTCCAGCCCATGATCCATAAAGAATATTTGGATCAACTATACCTTTATCTATTAATTTTAAAATAATCAAAAGCTCGTTAGTAAAGAACTCACTTCTCCTCTTATCGAAGCTTAAGGTGGATAAGGAAGAAATAATATCCATCTTGCCTAAATAATTTCCAAAATTAGTTTCTATACCCATTAAAGCTAGTAATAATTCTTTTTCGATATTAAAATTTTTATCAACATCATTAATTAGCTCTTTATTATTCTTATAAAAATTTAATCCAGTTTGGACTTTTTTTTTCGAGGTTCTTTTTGATATATATGTTTTTGTATCTTCGTAAAACTCTGGTTGATATCTGTCATACTCAATAACTTTTGGTAGAAATTTTGCATTTTTCATTACAAGATCAAATGTTTTTTCTGATATGCCTAATGATATTGCCTGCGATCTAAAATCTTTTTTCCATTCGTCAAAAGTAACAGCGTAGGAGATATTAATAAAAAAAATAAAGTAAAATAAAACAACTAACAATACTTTATTTATTTTCATAAAGATCCTTTAGATAAATGAATACAGCAATCCATATAAAAATAAAACTAATTAACTTTTCAGTATTTAGTGCCTCATTATATATAAAAAAACCAAGTAAAAATTGTAATGTAGGAGTAATATAAAATATCATACCTGTTGGACCTAACCCACATAGTTCAACACCTCTTACGTATAAATACAAGGGTATTACAGTCATTGGTCCTGCAAGCATAAAAATAAACATAAGTTTTGGATTTGACAAATCAAATTCATTAACATTATTTTGCACAATAAAATAAAATGAAATTAAAATAACCGGCAAAATAAATAAACTTTCAATTAAAAGACCAATATCAGTTTCAACATTTATTTTTTTTCTTAATAGATTGTAAAAACTCCAACTAAACGCAACGATTAGGCCAACCCATGGTATCGAATTAAAATTTGAGAATAATAAATATAAAATTGAAAAAATTACAATTATTATAGAAAATTTACT
>MDSW01045652.1_pt1 | contig 10302 bp, 10 predicted proteins | sample 811171 | NCBI WGS metagenome assembly MDSW01 (sample SAMN05326641, study PRJNA326480) | marine metagenome | isolation source: seawater | place: Atlantic Ocean: North West | collected 2012 | reverse complement strand
GTTCCTGGTTAGTTTCTACTCAATCGACCCGCCTTCAGACCCTGACGGTAATGGCAAATTGTGTACTTCACATATCGTAACTTTGCATGAAAATAAAATCTATGATACCGCCAAAAAAGGCTCTTTTGGAGTAAGTCTTGCTAAGCAATACCCTAGGTTGGCAAGACAGACAAAGAGAATATTCAGAGTGGTTCCAAGGGGGCATCCAAGATGCCTATGAGGGGGGATGGAAAATGATGTGGAAGAACGGCGAATTTTATTGTGAAGTTCCCATGCCTACTGTCGAAGACAGGCCATTGATTGTTTATCATCCTGCAGCCGACTTGAATTACATTAATTCATGGTCAATAATGGTTGAAAATGAGAAACCATTTGTGTTATTCTGTGATGAATTAGGCCCTAGATATCCAGATGATCTTCCATTTATTGAGGATAGTTTGAGACAGGAGTATTTCTCTAGAATTGCAAATCCATTAATCGGCGGGAGAGCATATAGAAATCCCGACTTAGGATATCAGAATATGTTAATCCATAGGCAAAAAGATGCTGCCAAAGGAATTCTAGATTTACCACAAGTAGATATTCTCTACTTGGATTGGTTAGAGCCATTTTCATCTGGAAACTCTCAATCGATGTATTATGAGATTATACCAAATGTTGCCAGACATGTTAGAGATGGAGGGTTGATTATTTTAGACAGAAAACATGCTGATGTTGTACCTTCATGGTTTGCCTACTCCAATATGTTACTAAGTACGTCTAACGATGTATGTATTGAGCATATAGGTAGAGGAGAATGGCTAATTCCCTATGTTGACTTACCTCATACAAGGGAGATAGTTGCTGATGTATTTAGAGTAAAAAATACAGTTAAACAAACCGGAGTGAATGATTTTCTCGCATCATTAATTATGGAAAGAAGATTGAAGGCGGAGGAATTGAAGAAAATAAAATACAAATTACCAGCAAGATGGCCAGGCCATCCAGATAGAGATAGCTGGATGGAGAGATACATGCATTATTTGGACTTCCCTGAAAGCGGCGAACCATATTTGCCATGTCCACCAATCAGTTCTTGGTCGGTAGAGGAGTATTCAGATTGGGTACAATCTTTAATTGACAAACCAAGCCAACTTAGGCCAATAAAGAGAAAGGAAAATACGCTAAAATTAGGAATTGATGTTACATTGGTTCATGGCGATATCACCGAACATCTAGATTGGTTATTGTGGAAGGATGCAAGTTTGATTACAAGAGGGAATTTGATGAGTGACTGTTTATCGAAATGTTGCTGGCTCCAGGATAAAGCTGTAAATCTACAACCGGTATGGAAGAGGCCTCTAATTAGTAATTTGAAATGGTCTGGAGAAGAATCAACGCCTAACTTAACGACTAAATTACTGGACTTATCAAAAAGTCCAGTTGTTGCAACAATCGTTTATGGTAATGCTTCAATTTCTCAATTGAAGAAGGATTTAGCCAACTACAAAGGAGATGTAAAGGAATTAATTATCTTCCATATAGACAAAGAAGACTATCAATAACCTGTAGGAAAAAAACGGTCTTTCATATATGGAGTGGTGAAGGCGATGATATGTCTGGTAAACCAAAACTTGCTGTATCTTCATGTCTTCTTGGACACAAAGTAAGATACAACGGCGACGCTGCTGAATTTAGATCTCTAACAAGAGTATGGGGCGAGCACCTCGAATTGCTAGGGATTTGTCCTGAGGTTGGAATTGGAATGGGAACCCCGCGTCCAACAATCCGCTTGGTAAAAAACGATGACAAAATTTCGTTGGTAAATCCAAAGAACGGAGATGACTTTACAGAACAAATGTTAGAGTTTGCTCAAGTACAATCCGATTATCTGATCTCTGAAGGAATATGCGGATTTGTATTCAAGAAGGATTCTCCTAGCTGTGGACTTGAAAGAGTAAAGGTGTACAAAGGTAACAACCCTCGCGCTGACCGCGATGGAGTTGGAATGTTTGCTAAGGTATTCACAACATTGTATCCACATATTCCAGTTATCGAAGAAGGTAGGCTAACCGACCCTCTTCAAGCAGAGCATTTTCTAGCAAGGGTTCATTTCTTTTCAGACTGGCTGAATATCGGAAAAGAAGGATGGACTGCTAACAAGGTCATGCGATTCCACTCCGAGAACAAATTGTTTTTGTTGAGTAGAGCCCCAGATGCAAAGCGAACACTAGGCCGAATTATTGCTAATGGGTTTGACAATAATGAACATGCAGACAATATTGCATTGGAATACATGACAGTTGCTCAAAAGCATCTTACTACCCTAACTAAGCGTGGACGAATTGCGCACGCGATGGAGAGAGTAGTTGGAAGATTGTCTTCAGGATTAACTAAGGAAGATAAGAAAGAAATTATTGAAATTATTCATGGATTTAGAAAAGGTCTCCTTCCTCGTTCCGCCCCGTTAACTCTGCTGAATCATCACATCAAGAAATTGGGTGCAGAAACTCCAATTCATCGCAAATTTATATCACCCATACCACTCAACATGGGATTAATGGCAAGAGTGTGAGTTGAATTATGGATATTTACGACATTTCTTTTTTCCTTTCAACAATGTGGATAGGGCCTTTCTGGTTCTTCATGCTGGTTTATCCGCAAAGTGAAAGAACAGAGATGTTGATGAAAGGGCCATGGTTCTTTGTTGGGCCGATTGCAATATGGTTTGCGATAACAGTAGCTAATCCTTCAGGCCTTGTTGAGTTGTTTCAAGATATGGCTAATCCAGAAAAAGGATTAACTCTTGATGCATTAGCCACCCTACTGGCTACTCCTGTAGGTGCATCAGCAGCCTGGGCTCATATGGTTGCAGGTGATATTTTTGTTACACGATGGATCTGGAAAAAGAATCAAGAAATGAATACCAATGAATGGATTGCAAGAGCATCCATATTCTTTGGAGTAATGCTAATGCCGGTCGGTATTGCAATACAGATGTTCTTAGGGAAAATCGAAGCCAAATCTGATTGAAAGCACAATTGCAGGCTAATAGGTGCTATATTTGTTCTAGTTAAACCCATTAATTAAACAAACATGTTTGTTTTGTTTGATGCCGGGTGCTCGGTTATAGACTATAACGCACTCGGATGTGTCATGAGTGAAGCGGCTGCGGTAGATAATGCAGAGACTGGATTAGTCCAAGAATTGATGGCAAGTATGCCAGATGAGGACAAAAAAGCATTGAAGGGTTGGTACTTTTTTGACTGGGCAAACCAAGCATATGCTTTGACTGTGATGACAGTTATTGCACCTGCATTGATGGCTAGTTTGTATAACCAAGCGACTGGTACACAATCTGGTGACGCGTTTTATGCTTATGTGCTAACATTTTCAATGGTATTTGTAGTAATTACTGCACCTGCTTTGGGTGTTATCGCTGACCGGTTTCCAATTAAGAAAAAGTTACTCAAATGGTACACTGCAGTCGGTATCATCTTTACTGCACTAATGGGTGCTGCTCCATATTTTGGTTCTGATGGTTATATCGTTCTAGCGATGATTTTCACACTTGGTACCATCGGTTTCACTGGAGGAAATGTGATCTATTACTCATTTATGCCTTATATGGCTGACAGAAGGTGTCAGGACCACGTATCTACATGGGGTTACATGTACGGATTTATGGGTGGTTCAATTCTATTGGTATTCCACCTTATCTTACTCCAAGGACCACTTGATTGGGATACTAACTTCAAACTTGCAGTTATCTTCGTGACCTCTTCACTATGGTGGCTAGGTTTTGGAATTTTGATGTTCCAATGGACTCCCGAGCCAGAGATTCCTTCCAACCATGAATGGGAAGGACTCGGTAAAACGACTAAGAGTGCTTATGCTCAAGTATTCAAGACACTGAAAGAGATAAGGAAATTCAAAGTATTAGCCTTATTCTTACTAGCATATCTCTTATTCTATGATGGAGTAAATACCATTGCAAGTATAGCAAGCGCCTTTGGCGAATCTGTATTGCGTCTTAATCCTGCAATGAATATCATGTTATTACTTACTGTCAACATAGTTGCAATTCCAATGACATTTGTTTTCGGTAAACTCGCTGACAAAAAGGGAACTAAATTCGCTTTGGTTACCGCACTACTAATCTACTGTTTTGTTTCAGTTACCGCAGCAGGATTCGCACCTCTTGAATTAGAAGGCGAGGAAGATGCAGAACGTTTTGATTTCCAATTCACCTATGATGAAACCACAGGAGAATACAATCTCACAACTCTTCAAGATAGAGGATATGAAGGCTGGATTAGCGAAGACTCGGAAGGAGACGCAGCATTCCGTGACGCCTTCCAAGAGAATTTCCCTGAAACCGATTATAGTGTAGAAGCCGCAGGAGAAAGCACATTGACCAATGGAATACTTGTTTGTCTAGGTATTTTAGCTGGTATCGCTATTCTCGGTGGAGGAATACTTTGGATTCAAAGACAAGAATGGGGATGGATGGGAATATTGGCCGCATTCTTATTCGTAGGAGCGGGAATCTTTGCTGCCTCATTCCTTGCAGAGTCTGCAAAAGTAGTAGAAGAAGAAGAAGTCAAGTCGATTACTGAAGAGCAAGCCATAGCATTGGTTGCTTCTTTCGAGGAAACAAGCGATCACCGCTTCTCAATAATCATTATTGGTGGTAATGAAGCCATTGCTGGTGAGTTTGAAGTTGGAGATAGGCACCCATCGATTGTAGACCAAGGCGGTCCAGTAGATGGATGGGCCTCAACTATGCGAGACTATGTCTGGGCTCCATTAGGAATTAGCGTATCGATTCAATGGATTATTTTGGGGCTATTCGTTGGTTGTGCCATGGGCTCTGCCGGTGCTCAAGCGCGTTCGGTATTCTCTCAACTTACTCCAAAAACCCGTACTTCTGAATTCTTCGGATTCTTTGGTTTCCTCGGTAAATCTGCTGCGATGATTGGTACCTTCTTGTATGGTATTGCAAGTTCATTGTTCGATAGTAGAGTGGCGGTTATGACAATTACAATAGTGATATTGGCCGGTACTTATCTAACTACTCGTGTCGATATGGAAGAGGGTATTAGAGTCGCAGAAGAAGAAGATGCTCGTAATGCAGGTTTACTTGTAGAGGATTGAAAATGAAGGCATTTGATATAATTCAAGTAATTGGAACTCTAATCACAATACTACTGGCAGTTGTGGTATGGGGGTTGCCTCTTGCTCCAGGAATAATGCTGTTTGATGAAGCGGTTGCTTTTAGTGCTTCAGAAGGAGTACTTGTCAGAGCAATAATCCTTGGATTAGCAATATCTAGTGGTTTGCTTCTGTGGGGAATTGGGTTACTTCTTTTTTCTGGAATTTTGCAATTTGCTATACATCCACGTATCGATAAAGAAATGACATATCCTCTAGCCTCATTTATGACGATTAGATGGGCGATTACTGGGTTGTTACATCGCTTAACAGCTCCAATGCTACAGCATCTTGTACCGTCTTTTATCGCAAATTGGTATTACCGGATTTGTGGATGTAAACTAGGAATGGGGGCGCAAATTAATTCACAAGTTGTGAATGATGCCTATGCAGTGAAAATTGGAGCAGATTCTGTTATAGGAGGTAATGCTATCATAAATTGCCATCTTGTTGAAGATGGAAAATTAGTTCTTGCACCTGTTACGATCGGTGAAAGAGTCACCATCGGGGGTGGGTCTTCTATACTTCCTGGCACTGTAATAGGAGATGATGTAATCGTAGCATATAATGCGGTTGTAATCAAAAGAACGACAATCCCAAATGGGGAAGTATGGGGCGGTTTACCAGCAAAAAAGATTCGTTAAATATATTGTATAGGTTACATAAATTAATAAATCTCTGAATAACGCTTCTGTTTGAGTAACATGGATGAAACGAGCAAAGGAATCAATGAAATACAATTCAAAGATTTAGAAAGAGCTTCAATGAGCGGGTTTTTGGGATTATTTATTCACTGGATTATCGTTCCAGCAATTTTCTTAATTTGTGCTGTTTTGTATGCAGCAGGCCCCGCAGGTATCGCTTTGGCAGGCCTGCTTCACGTACTCATCGGAATCCTATGGCTTGTAATGTGGAACTCATATGTGATTATCAATCCTAATGAAACAGCAGTATTGCAATTTTTTGGAAAGTATGCGGGTACAGTAAAAACCGAAGGGTTCCGCTTTTTCGTCAATCCCTTGTATGAAAAAACCAAGGTCACATTCAGAATAAGGAATTTTGAATCTGCAAAATTAAAGGTCAATGATGTAAATGCAAACCCAATCGATATTGCAGCGGTTGTTGTTTGGAGAGTATTTGATGCTGCAGAGGCATTGTTCGAAGTCGATGATTACGAAAATTATGTTCAGATTCAAAGTGAAGCAGCATTAAGGGCCATGGCAACAAAGTATCCTTACGATATCATCGAAGAGAAAGATCTTGGCGGTGTAGCACTTTCTAGTCATCAAGAAGTTGTGGCCAAAGAATTACGCCAGTCTGTTCAAGAAAGGTTAAGCCGCGCTGGAATTGAAGTTCTTGAGGCTAGAATTAGCCACTTAGCATATGCTCCTGAAGTCGCACAAGCAATGCTAAGAAGGCAGCAAGCAAGTGCTGTTGTGGCAGCACGCCGAGAGATTGTAGACGGTGCGGTTGGTATGGTTGAATTAGCATTACAGCAATTAAGTGCCAAGGACATCATAGAACTTGATGAAGAAAAGAAGGCTACAATGGTAAGCAATTTGTTAGTGGTTCTTTGTTCAGAAACCGATACAACTCCAGTAGTTCAAACCGGTTCACTTTGATTAGGTGATAATATGGCTGAAGAGCGAATAGCGACCTTGATTCCAAGCCTAATAGTACCTATTCTTTTTCTGGTATATGCAACTTTCATTTTTGTCAAAGGCGGAGTCCATGTTAGAGGAAAAGGGTGGAAGACTAAGGATGAAGCTCCTAAAACATATTATTTCATGATTATTTTTATGGGAATATTAGGAGTTGCAGGAATCGCTACTACAATACTTAGAGTAGTACTGTAATTAGAATTCTATAATCAAATATGATTAGAGAGATGCAGCAAAAGCAACTACAGCGTCGTAATCTGGTTCAACTCCCGGATTTTCTGCTACCCAGCGATGTTGAACAACACCGTTTTTGTCTATCACAATAACAACTCTGTTAGCACAGACATAGCCTTCTATTCCTCCGAGACCGACAAATGTTGCATCATAACTGTTGACGACGACTCGGTCAATATCGGAAAGTAAAGTAAATCCAAGATCGTATTTTCTAGCAAATTCGGCATTAGCCCAAGGCGAATCTACGCTAATACCTAGAACGACAGCGTTAGCATCATTGAGTTTGCCAAGATTATCCTGAAACGCACACATCTCTTTGTCACAAACACCTGTGAATGCGCCTGGATAGAAAGCAAGAATTACGGTTTGACCAGTATAATCAGTTAGTGACACATCAGATTTCTCGGTATTCTTCAGTGTGAAGTCGGGGGCGGCATCTCCTATTTGGACCATAAATAACCCAATAATCGCCGGCGTATATTGATTTGGTTAGAACATCTAAAATCAAGCAACATCGAAACGGTCAGCATTCATGACCTTATTCCATGCAGAGATGAAGTCAGAGACGAACTTGTCCTTGTTATCATCTTGAGCATAAACTTCAGCAATTGCTCTAAGTTGAGAATTACTTCCAAACACCAAATCATAGCGACTTGCTCTTCTAACAAGTTCTCCAGTAGCACGGTCATGTGCTTCATAGGAGTTACTTCCTGTAGCCTTCCATTGAACATCCATGTCCATTAGAGTAGAGAAGAATCCGGTTGAAAGGCTAGCCCCATCAGTGAATAATCCGCGGTCATCAGAACTGACTCCCATTGAACGTAGTCCACCGACTAGGACTGTCATTTCAGGTGCAGAAAGACCCAACAACTGAGCCTTGTCAAGCATCATTTCTTCAGGGCTTACGGAGTAATTTTTCAACAAGAAGTTACGGAATCCATCTGAAACCGGCTCAAGAACAGCGAATGAATCAGCATCGGTTTGCTCGTCACTAGCATCTCCACGACCTGGAGTAAATGGTACTTCAACACCTGAAGCCATTTCGATTCCGACATTTCCAGCTAGAACAATTGTGTCAGCAATACTAGCACCATGTGCGCTCGCAATACCGTCTAAGACAGAGAGTACCTTTGCTAATTGTTCAGGTTTGTTTGCTGCCCAGTCTTTTTGAGGGGATAGACGGATGCGTGCTCCATTTGCTCCTCCGCGCATATCTGAACCACGGAATGTGGAAGCGCTCGCCCAAGCGGTTTCGACCATCTCTGCAATCGAAAGTCCACACGACTTGATCGCCTGCTTCATTGCACCTACATCATAAGAAGTATTTCCGGCAGGAACAGGGTCTTGCCAAATCAGTTCTTCACTTGGTACATCAGGACCAAGGTAACGGACCTTTGGTCCCATATCACGGTGAAGTAATTTGAACCAAGCACGTGCGAATGCATCAGCGAAAACATCAGGGTTTTCATGGAAGTGCTTGGAGATTTTTCTGTATTCAGGGTCACGAATCATTGCCATATCGGCAGTTGTCATCATTGTTGGAACCTTCATGGATGGATCTTCAGCATCTGGTGCCATGTCTTCTGTATCCGGGTTAGCAGGAGTCCACTGGTTTGCACCAGCAGGGCTCTTTTCTAATACCCAAGAATCCTCGTACTTGAATAGAAGGTCAAAGTAACCGTTATCCCATTGAATTGGGTTAGCAGTCCACGCTCCTTCTATACCGCTAGTAATAGTATCACGTCCCTTTCCTGAGCCGTGTGCATTTGCCCAACCGAAGCCTTGCTCTTCAATCGATGCGCCTTCAGGTTCAGACCCAACCAGTCCAGCATCACCAGCACCGTGCGCCTTTCCGAAGGTGTGTCCACCAGCTGTTAGAGCAACGGTTTCAGCATCATCCATTGCCATTCTAGCAAAGGTTTCTCTGATATCTTGAGCACTTAGAAGCGGGTCAGGATTAGAGTTCGGTCCTTCAGGATTGACATAGATCAATCCCATCTGAACTGCAGCAAGGGGATTGTCTAGGCTTTGTCGAGTATCGCCGTATCGGTTATCACCAAGCCACTCATCTTCACTACCCCAGTAAATATCCTCTTCAGGATGCCAAATATCAGGTCTTCCACCACCGAATCCAAAGACAGGTCCACCCATGGATTCAATCGCTACAATACCGGTTAGAACTAGAAGGTCAGCCCAACTAATCTTGTTACCATACTTCTGTTTGATAGGCCAAAGCAGGCGACGTGCTTTGTCTAAATTCCCATTGTCAGGCCAACTGTTTAGAGGTGCGAATCGTTGTGCACCAGTACTTGCTCCACCACGACCATCACCTATTCTGTATGTGCCAGCAGCGTGCCAGGTCATACGGATAAAGAACGGCCCATAGTGGCCGTAATCAGCAGGCCACCAATCTTGAGAGTCGGTCATAAGAGCGTGAAGGTCTTCCTTCATTGCAGCATAATCTAACGAATTAAAAGCATCCTTGTAGACAAAGTTGTCAGCCATTGGATTAGACTTCTTATCATGCTGATGTAATATGTTCAAATTCAGTTGATTTGGCCACCAATCTTGATTTGTTGTTCCAGTATTATTTGTTGTAGTTGCTCCATGCATTACAGGACATTTGCCTGTTTCTCCCATATCTCTCATCTGCGCGCCTCGGCGTCTCTACAACAGCGATTACATATCAATTTGTAGTAGAACTTTTTGGGCCAAATAATTACAAAATATAGGTGTGGCTTATGAGGATTTTAAATAATGAAGATTGGGAAGATTTCCTTTTATCGTCTTCAGCACTGTTGATTCTCGGTAAGAACGGTTGTGATGCATGTGAAAAGTGGAGTGATAAACTCCAATCATTTGAGCCACCAGCAGGGATGCAAATCGGCAAACTATTACTAGATACTCCGGGCTTAGGCAGATTCAAACTATCTCAACCATGGGTTGCAGATGTCGATATTTTACCATTCAATGTCATTTTTATCGATGGCGAGATAAAGAAGTCTTGGGCCGGAGGAGGTCTAGAGCGATTGAAATCAAATTTAGATCGTTATGTCTAATGTTATCGACACTTTTCTTTGCAGTATTCGCTGGCCTAGTAGCCATCTTAGTTACCGTTGCAATTGAAAAGTGGGGTGGTATAATTGGAGGAATTCTTGGAACGGTTCCGACCACAATTATTCCTGCTGCTGCAGGGATTATGCTAGAGGGTGAC
>MDSW01102620.1_pt1 | contig 10303 bp, 10 predicted proteins | sample 811171 | NCBI WGS metagenome assembly MDSW01 (sample SAMN05326641, study PRJNA326480) | marine metagenome | isolation source: seawater | place: Atlantic Ocean: North West | collected 2012 | reverse complement strand
TAATCCGCGTGTCCTGGACAGTCTACGTGCGCGTAGTGACGACCCTCTGTTTCGTATTCTACGTGAGCTGTGTTAATAGTAATTCCACGTGCTTTTTCTTCTGGTGCAGAATCAATATCAGCGTATCCTTTTGCAGCTCCACCACTTTTTGCAGCCATTGCCATAGTAATAGCTGCCGTAAGTGTTGTTTTTCCGTGGTCAACGTGACCAATTGTTCCAATATTTACGTGTGGTTTTGTTCGTTCAAACTTTTCGCGTGCCATATCTAAAAATATAAAAAAATCATTTTGATTTTGGCTAAAAGAGGCTTTCTTTGGGGCAGCGACTTAGAATCGGAAATGTGCAAAAGCTTTATTTGCTTCAGCCATACGGTGGGTATCTTCACGTTTACGGATCGCACCACCCGTGTTATTTGCGGCATCCATAATTTCTGCAGCAAGTTTTGTCACCATACTTCGTCCCGAACGGGCACGTGCAGCAACAAGTAACCAACGAAGGGCAAGTGCTGTTCCACGATCTGATTTTACTTCAAGAGGTACCTGAAGCACAGCTCCCCCGATACGACGTGATTTTACTTCAACCTTTGGTGTAATATTTAACACCGCTTGGCGAAGCACTTCAAGTGGATCTTGTGAAGTTGTTTCTGAAATTTGTGTCATTGCTTCGTAAAAAATACGGTACGCAAGACTCTTTTTCCCTTTTTTCAAGAGATGACTAACTAAAAGGCTTACTAAGCGACTTTGATATACTGGGTCCGGAGCAACCGGACGTTTTATTGCGACTTTTCTACGAGACATAAGGTCAATTAAACGTTTGAATAATAAATAAATAAAAAGACCGAAGCGAAGGGACCGAAAGGTCTTATTCTTTTGGACGTTTTACTCCATACTTTGAACGTCCTTGTAAACGACCTTTTACACCAGCCGTATCAAGTGAACCACGAACAATGTGGTAACGTACTCCTGGTAAATCTTTTACGCGGCCACCACGAACTAAGACTACAGAGTGTTCTTGGAGATTGTGGCCAATACCTGGAATGTAAGCAGTCACTTCAATACCTGTTGTTAAACGTACACGTGCCACCTTACGGAGTGCAGAGTTCGGCTTTTTCGGTGTTGTTGTATAGACACGCGTACAAATCCCACGGCGTTGTGGACACGATTGTAAAGCCGGAGACTTTGTCTTCTTTTCGATCTTGATTCGCTGTGAGCGAATTAACTGTTGAATCGTTGGCATAACTAAAAATTATTCTTTATAAAGGAATTGTAAAAATCCTAAAATACGGGCTTGTTTCACCGCGCGGGCAAGTTGACGTTGCTGTTTCGCAGTCACACCTGTTAAACGACGTGGTAAAATTTTACCTTGCTCCGTAATAAAACGACGTAAAAGATCAACATTTTTGTAATTAATGATCTCACCCTCGTTAATTGGAGACGTGCGTTGACGTGATAAATTCATAACTAAATAAAACTAAAATATAAACACTCATGCGTACATCAAAGGTCGGGGCACCAGAAAGACATGGCATACACACATGTTATGGAAAGCCCAATGCCACACGAGGAAAAAGATATACATACGAAAGTGTTGTACAGGGCAAAATCAGAGTTACCTCTCGATCACCCCATAAGCACCTTTGATGAACTACTCAACAAGCAAAACTTTAAATATAGATTAAGGTTCTTTAGTCAAATTGAAGCATATATGCGCCGGAATTGCAAGAGCCATTCTTGGATATGCGCATATACTGAAGGTATATACTTCGGTATACACCTTGATGAAGAAAAAATACCCCCAAGGGAATTCGAATCCCTGTTACTTCCGTGAAAGGGAAATGTCCTAGGCCTCTAGACGATGGGGGCGATACAGTAATGGAAAACACCATCATTACTCTCTAGTATAAAACGTCGTCCTAAAAAATGTCAATCGATTTTTTCAATCAAAGAAAAGAAAGAGCTAAAATACGATGCTGTACAATGCTTGTCTTAGAGAGGACTCGAACCTCCACGCGTGTAGCACTAGTTCCTAAGACTAGCGTGTCTACCATTCCACCACTAAGACAGAGACGCATCGATACAAAGGCTTGGGAGCCCCATGCACATAGATATAGAGATAATCCACTGAACCTGAAGCACAGAGCACATAGGACATGTGCACCCTTAACGTCCAGTGGTTTGTAACCAGTTTTGTGCTTCACTATAATTTAAAGGCGCTAAACGGATCGCTTCCTTCCAATATTCAGCGGCTTTCCCAAATAAGGTTTCAGAATCAGGGATATTTCCAGATTCTAGGGCTTGCTCGCCACGGTAATGATAAATAACAGCAATATTATTTAAGGCTTGTGGGAGTGCTGGATTTCGGTCTAACGCTTGGTAATAGTATTCTAGAGCCTTCGTATGTTCCCCATTACTTGTATGAATTAAGCCAATATTATAAAAAATATAGCTTCGATCATACGGATCCACTTCTAAGCGCATCGCTTGGTAATAGTTTTGTAAGGCTTCCGCATATTCACCCTCAGCTTGCGCGGACATTCCATCACGGTAATAAATAAAAGCTTCTTTCTCATTACGAGTGGTCGGCAACACCTTTAATAAAATATCGGCAATAACTGTAAAGGTCTTATCAATAAAGTTATCATTTCGTTGAGAACGTGGCATAAAAGAGTCCAAGTCAATGAATCACACTGAAAAAGCATTCAATGTCTATATATATAGTATATAAGGTTCAGGAAAAAACACAACTTCTAATCGCCTAGAAAAACACGTCTGACGCCCTACGCATTATCCCCTCCGTCCAAGGGCACCTTGGCGTAGGAATGTGCGTTTCCAAGCCCATAAAAAAAATGGAGTTGATCCTATGGTCGTCTCCTGTTAGAATACTAGTAATATATAGTATCAGTATACTACAAGAATAGAAAAATCATTAGTAAAAAGAGGAGAGATACCATGGCTCGATACCGCGGACCACGTGTGAAGATTGTACGTCGACTTGGAGAACTTCCAGGCTTAACAACAAAAGTACCGAACCGTACCTACGGTCCAGGACAACACGGTGAAACAGCCGGAGCGAAGAAAATGACGCAATACCGTGTGCGTTTACAAGAAAAACAAAAATTACGTTATAACTACGGAATTACAGAAAAACAATTATTATCCTATGTTCGACGTGCACGCCGTGCAAAAGGACCGACTGGAGAAGTATTACTTCAGCTTTTAGAAATGCGCTTAGATAGTATTGTATACCGTCTTGGTTTTGCACCAACAATTCGTGCAGCACGTCAGTACGTGTCGCATGGGTTAATTAAGGTAAATGGTCAATACTTGAACATCCCAAGTTACAATTGTAACCCTGGGGAAACGATTTCAAGTACATCACCACATATTGTAGAAAACTGTAAAACCTTTGGAGGAGCGGTGCCGTCCCACTTAAGCGTGGATACAAACAAAACAACTGGACAGGTGCAACGTGCGATTACACGTTCACAAATTGCGTTAACCGTAAACGAACTCCTTATTATTGAGTTCTACTCACGTAAAGGATAAGACCTAAGCATTTCCAGAACTGAGATTCGCCGTCCTGCGCGGATGTCTCAGCTGTTGCACATAGAACCGATGCGTGGAATACGCGCGATTTTGTGTGAAGCTCGGCTTTCATGGTATAGTATAGATGCATGTCTTCATATTATGGAGGGTGACTGGTGTCTTGGCCATGGATATAAATTCATGGCACACACCAAAGTACACTAAGGATTAATCCTCATGTTCCTCAAATGGATCACGAAGGTCTTTTGATGGCGGACCAAAACCGATGTAAATTGAATAGCCTGTTACACTAATCAATAGACACCAAAGAAAAACGGCGTAAAAAAATGCTGGAGTTTCCATAATTAGGTTAAAGGTTAAATTTTGATATAGTTTAAAGTAGAAAGTAAAAAAACACAAATCAATGTGAGAAATTTATTCATATGAGTACAAATGAAACAAAACTCGCTGGAACTGGAAAAGTAACAGCATTAGGAACAGCTTTACGCCCGCTTAACTCCGAGTACGGAAAAGTAGCACCGGGATGGGGAACAACAATTGTAATGGCTGTATTTATCGGCTTATTTGCAGTTTTCCTCGTAATCCTTCTTGAAATTTACAACCGTTCATTACTTCTTGATGAAGTAGAAATGAGTTGGCTCTCAAGTACAGGGTACTAAGACTTGTCACCTACACACATAGGGGAGCAGATATAATGTGAACATATGTGTGTTGCCACGCCCGCGTGGCAAAACAAAGAAGCATTTCGGATAGGATTCGAACCTACACAATACAACTTAGAAGGTTGCTGCCCATCCATTAGGCGACCGAAACATAAAATGCGTTCCCCACATAATAAGAGCCCATAGAAGTAGAGCCCCCTGTCGGAATTGAACCGACGACCCTCGCATTACAAATACGATGCTCTAGCCGCTGAGCTAAGGAGGCATTTTTATATAGTATAAAAGATTTAGGGATGAGATGCAAGCAACTTTCTTTCAAAGGTAAGAGAAAGTAAACGTAGACAAGGGCCCAGCAATATGATATATTGGCAATATCTGTAAGAACGCAAATATGCATTCAACCAGTAGATACACCTTGATTCAACGAATCCTCAGTAGCTCAGTGGTAGAGCGATCGGCTGTTAACCGATTGGTCACAGGTTCAAATCCTGTCTGGGGAGAAGCCATAAAAAGATCATTTGCCCTTTAGATCCTTTTTTGATATCCTCTAACCAACGTAGGCATACCTACTTCAGTCTTACAGCCTCTATTTCTACATTTATCCTAAACCTTGGTCGTACACGACCCCTACTAACTTGTGGAGACGCCCATGACACAGTCAAAAAACCTAAACGATCCAAACCAACCACCATCCAAAGCAGGACCGCCCGTGGAAAAAAAGAACCGTCCCTTTAAGTCTACAAACTATTTTTACGAGGTCAACGACGCCAAAGGAAAAACAATCCGTATCCGCATCAACCACGTGAAATACGAGTTAGATGAATTTCTGAACGAAGCATGGGATACCGAGGACCGTCCAAAAGCAAACGCAGCCTATGTAAATGAGCTTTATAGTCCATGCCCCGACGACTACCAAATTCGTGCTGTAAAAACAAACGCACGTGCAGAAACAGGTGTACAGCCCGCGATCAAAGGGGAACTGTTGGATGGACGCCGATTAAAAAGAATTCAAAAAGGACAAGACGAACCCTTTACGAGCGTTCATGACGCACGGGAAAAAGCACAAAATGAAGGAAAATACTTATACCTCGCCAAAGTACAGTTTCCAATGGTCTGGTATGCCTGCCGAATTTTAGACAGCTTCGGAGATCTGGTTGGGAAAGTAGTTTCTAAATGCCTTTCTTTTGTTCTAGTTCCACTCTGGCTTCCATTCGCACATCCCTGTGAAGTTTTGTATGAACTCTTCTTTATTGATCAACACCATATTATTAAGCATGAAGCAAAAAAGCACTGGCGCCGTAACCGTTTATGGTTAGGCCGTAGTCGTGGATACAATTACTTTACGGCATTTTATAACCGATGCTTATACCTTGGAACCTACTTTGGGGTACATAAGTTTCGAGGCGTAGATCTTTTCTTACGACGTCACATGACAATTCGTCGTGGGCTCGAACTCTTCTTACCCGCAAGTATTGCCTTCCTTATTATTCAACGTACCACAATGGTACCAGCCACAGTACATAGCCGTGGGCTCGAAAAAGCAAGCAAGCGTTTACATGCCTACCCACCAAATTTTAATGAACAATTAGTACAGTTAGATATGGTGTACGGGCCCTTACGCCCAGGTATGGAGTTAAAACGTATCAAAGATGGGCTGTTCTATACAATCCAACATGGAACCATCAAAGACTTCGTTGGTGGAGAATACGCGTATGTCCCAAGACATACCATTCCAACGATTGTACACCCTCGAGAATTTTGGCGTGTGTCAACCAAGACACAACAATACCCACGTCTCGCCATGCAACACCGCATTGGAAGCCCAGAGTGGTCAAGCGAAGAAGACATTCAAGTTTGTGCGCATTACGAGGGAGCCCCGCCAGAGGATGAAGACGCAGGTGCAGACACCTTTATCCCAGAGCACCCATACAAACGTCTCAAACGAAGTGATGGAACCCAACTTAAAGCCTACAAAAAGAAAAATCCATACACAAGTACCGACTTTACCTACCGTGGGAAAGAGATTTGGAAGCTCTATATGCAAGGTGAAGGGCGTGAAGCCTTTAAAAATGAGTTCAAAACCTATCAGTGGGTCGGGAAAGAACCAGAAGTGAATACAAACAAACTGACCTTTCAAGACACGGATAGACGCCCAAATAGATGGCAACGTACGTTAGCCAAAGTGGAGGCCGCGCGTGCACGCGTATTAAACCGCCACCCACAGGCTGTAGAAGCGGACACAGCAAATCGCCGTTTTGCATTCTCGCCCTTTGGTTTCAGTTATGACCCACCATCCACGGACCCACAACCACTTCGCCCGTTTAGCCGTAAAGAAACAAAGCTCTTTCAATATGCCCTCCCAACACACGGGGCCACAGAAAGCTTTGCCTTACGTCAGCCCGTAGAAGGATTTATGGACACGGAAACACTCCGACAGAACCTCACGACACGCTTTGTACGAGGGATGGATATTTTATCTGAATTCATTGCAACGGATGAGGGTGAAGAGGATTGGGGTGACTTCAATGGCGACGCGGAGGACTTCGATGACGAAGATGAAGCATTCAACGGGGACACAAATGGATTCGACGATGTGGATGACGAAGACATGAATGGGGAAGAAGACGAGGACGAAAATGGGGAGGACGACGAAGAAGACGATGATCTCGAGGACGAGGAGGATGAGAACGATCTCGAGGATGAAGATGATGATGATCTTGATGGCGAGGAGGAAGATGATCTCGAGGACGTGAATGGAGATGATTTCGATGACGAAAATGGAAATGGGGATATGGATGGAGGAGACATGGCCCCATCGAAGACCATCACAAATAGTCTCGAAGAGGAAGACGCTTCCGAGTCTGAAATGACTGATGTCGAGGAAGATGAAGAGGAGGAGGACACAGCTGATTTTACGGATAACGAAGATTTAGAAGCCTTCTATACCGAAGACAGTGAAGACGATGCACCCGGGGTGGCCTACGCCCCAACAATGTATGCTACAGATAGCTTATTCTTAGCACCGAACCAATACGAACCATGGCAATCCGTGGCGTGGAAAGGTGTAGTTCTCCAAATTGCCATGTATGCCGGGATTGAATTATGTGTACGCCAAGAAGATAGAAATGGTGGTCTCCGCCCACGCCGTGTGACACCACCATCTGTGTATACAAAAATTGAGCATATTGGTCGTCTTCCAACGGGTGTCACACAAGGTGAATATATTGGACCTGCGTTCAAAAACTTTACGGTGAAAAAGGTTCTTTTAGCCTTTCAAGCAAAACGTGGTGCTGAACTCTATGCCCATTCCGAAGGGGTGAAATTCTGGACATTTAATGTACGTACAACGCTCACACAAAACCAAGCAGGCTGGTGTCAAATGCAAGGGTATAAGATCAACGGGTTCCTGGCAGGAGTCAACACTGCCATTGGGCGTGTCCTTACGCAACAAGAGCCAAAACCGCAAGGAAAGATTTTTCCTGTACGCCTTGACTCACGCATGAGCTTATTGGCTCTTCAACCGTGTGAAACAGTAGCACCACGTTTTTTCTGGTTTGATAAAGTCCTTGCAAAAGCAAAAGACTCTATGCAATTGACCAATGGGGTGGGTACTGTGGAAACGCCAGAGCGTCTTTACGAACGTCAGCGCCTTGTCAACCGTCTCGGTGGAGACCAAGGTGTTCTCCGCAGTTTACACTACGGATACCGTGTACAAAATGAAATTGCACATTTCCCACTCGTGGCAATGATTAAACCAGGGACTGAGCGCATGAGTACTTTATCAAAAGGCCTCATTTTACTTGGGGACCCTGGAAATGGACGCTCGTACTTTGTTCGAGCTCTTGCTACAGAATCGCGCTTACCTTTATTGGTGACGGAAAGTAACCGTTATTTAGATCAACGCCAAGGTTTAGTGCGTCTCAAAACACTCTTTTGGCGCGCACGTGCAAGTGCACCAAACATTGTCTTTATCCGAGATTTAGACTTTATGACCCGTCACCGTGAGCGCTATCCAGACTTTGGATCTGTGCGTGCAACAACCCACCTTCTTATGGCTATGGATGGGTTTACACTCGGAACAGAAGTGATTCCATCTGCACTTGATATTTTTGTGATTGGGAGTATGGAAACGACAGCTATGATGGATGATGCATGTATCCGCTCTGGTCGTTTTGAATGGGTGATGCGCTTCTTCTATCCAGAAGAAAAGGAACGTGGAAGCATGTTAACTCTCCATAGTATGAATGCAGCCCAGATCAATACAACGATTGGTGTTGATTGGAACTATGTAGCCACACTTACAAACAATTTTAGTTGTCTCGATCTGAAAGCTATGGTGAATTCTTCAGCTGTATATGCGTATAAGGCACAAACCTTCCGCCATACAGAAGAAAGTGTGCAATTTGCCTTAGGTGCAGTAAACCAATTATATGACCTTCCGGAAACGCGTTTCATTAGTACCCACCAACGCCCTGGATTCTTTGAAAGAGAAGAGTATCAGCGTCGTTGGGAATACCCACTGAAGGCACCAAAAGGCTTTGGCCTCAAAATGCAAGGTCTCCCACAAGATTTCTTCACACGTGAGGGAACAGAGCCTATTCAAAAATCAGTCAACATTATTAGTGCCCTCTGTTATAACAACCCGACTTTCTTTGAAAAGCAGGAATATGCGTACCGTGCAAGCAAAGCACGTCACGCCAATGCAAATGAGACCGGACCACAAACAGTGCGTCAAGAGACATATAGTGGGTACCGAGCACAAGGACTCACGCCAAGTTTAATTTCTCTCTTTTCAGAAGCATATTACCTATGGAACTGGAAAAAGAAATACGAGGTCTATGTACAGGCGAAAGGATACGAAACGTATCCAATGCTCCTTTTTGATACATACCGTGGGGATATCTGTTCGGCAGTAAATGAAGATTTTGCTGCTCAGGCTGAAAAATACCGCCTTGAAGCGGTGACAAAGAAACATAACTTTATTTCAAGTTTTGATCTCTGGCGACGTACAGTACCAGCCAGTGGAAGTGGATTTAATACAGTCGATGTAAAATCCATTGGGGGACGCGTACGTTCACTTGCCCTCTGGCGTAGTAACCGTTTTGACCAAGGCTATATCCTTCATGGAAAGCACATTCCAACCCTTCATGAACTCGATGGGGACATTCTCTTTGGATCAATGCTTATCCAAGATAAAATGCGCACACGTCTCTCCTTTATCGCGCAAAACAAAGGAAACGATTTTGCCTCGCAGGATGCAGCGATCTTTGGGACATTCGAAACAAATAGTGATCTTTCCTTTAAGTGTCGTAAAGCAACCACGTCCGCACGTACGGACCTCATCACATCGGAGCTTCTAAGTCACATGCACAAAAATTGGCGTGAGGAGTAAGCCCGTTGCACTATGGGCTCGAAAAGATGAGCGGGTTCTAGAAAGGGGTGGGGTACTCTCCCCGCCCCAGAAGAAGTCTCGAAAACACCGATAGATAGTTTTTTTAAAGTATTTTTTTGCAATTATAAGGCCGCGAGCTATAATATAAACGAGTCTCGTGCAGATAAGTTGTCTTACAATTTAATGTACGGGCTTTTACAGAAATGTTGAAGGAGTACCCTATGTCAGGTTCTACAGGAGAGCGTCCCTTTGGTGACATCATCACAAGTATCCGTTACTGGGTGATTCACAGTGTTACAATCCCATCTTTATTTATTGCAGGATGGCTTTTTGTAAGTACTGGACTAGCATACGACGTGTTTGGAACACCGCGTCCAAATGAATACTTTACAGATGAGCGTCAAACCCTCCCTTTAGTGTCAGATCGTTACGGCGCGCTTGCACAAATGGAAGAGTTTTAAGACCTTATGTAAACCGGCCTAGACGCAGAAAAGTTCTCTCGAGTCCGCAAGGTACTTGGGTTTTTTGTCTCTAGTGGCACAGAAGGAACACATGGGCACACGTAGTGCCCATGCTATGTATACGTTATTTATTCGACCTGGGATACAGGTATATTTTTATTATGTCGATTAAAACATATCCAATTTTTACATTCCGTTGGCTTGCAGTGCATGCATTAGCTGTTCCAGTGGTATTTTTCCTTG
>MDSW01012675.1_pt1 | contig 10305 bp, 9 predicted proteins | sample 811171 | NCBI WGS metagenome assembly MDSW01 (sample SAMN05326641, study PRJNA326480) | marine metagenome | isolation source: seawater | place: Atlantic Ocean: North West | collected 2012 | reverse complement strand
TCATGACCAAAAAAATGGAGTCTCCGTTGGCGCGAAAATGATTGCTCATCCGTCCTCCGTCACGTACTCCCTACGGGATTGAACTCATCGGCGTCACAAACGCACGCGCGCGCGCACGAGTTCGCCTCGTCGATCGCCTCGCACCGTCGATCGCCGTTCATCGCGCGCGACACGCACGTCCGAGCCTCTCTCCTCGGTCGCGCCGATCCGATTCCGATTCGCGTTCGCGCGATCGAATTTAATTTGAGCACCCGAATTAATTCTTCTCGATCCACGACCGACGACGATCCGACGACGACGATGCGCCTCCTCAAGTTCCGCCGGTCGTTCGTCCTCGCCGCGATCGCGGTCCTCGCGACGCTCTCGCTCCCGTCCGTCCGCGCGCTCGAGCCGCTGCCGTTCGTGGAGATCCCCCTGTACGTCGGCGAGTCCAAGCAGACGCTCGGCATCTACGAGGGCGACAACGTGAACGAAGCCGTGGACGCGTTCGGCGCGACGCACGATCTCTCCCCGGACGAGCTCAAGACGCTGAAGGAGGAGGTCACGAAGCGGTTCGTCGCGATCGCGGACGTCGTGAGAGCCGGCGCGAGCCCTGGCGCGTCGTTCGACGGGAAAGAGCCGCTGTTCCAGTTCCCCGTGGGCGTCGGCGACGGCAAGGTGGTGCCTCTCAAACTGTACGAGGGCGACAACCTCCTCCGCGCGGTGCAGAAATTCGCCAAGAAGAACGGCGTCCCGGAGGACATCGTCCCGTCGCTGTTCCAGCAGATCCAGCTCAAGGTGTACGGCGAGAACTTCGACGACCCGACGATCACGCCCTTGGGCGGGGGCGCGCCCGGGGACGCGTCCGCCGACCCGGAGGCGCCGCCGCAGCTCCTCTACGAGTTTCCCGTGGACGTCGACGGCTCCGGGGACAAGGACAACTTGACGCCGTTGAAGTTGTACCGCGGCGACGTCTTGGGCGAGCGCGTGAAGGCGTTCGCGGAGGAGCACGCGCTGGACGACGAGGCGAGCGATAAGCTCGTCGCCGCGGTCGCGGAGCGCATCGCGGCGACGCAGCAGGCGGAGAAAGCCGCGGAGGAGATTCGCGCGAAACGCGAAGCCGAGGCTTTGGCCGCCGGCGAAGAGGGCGGGGAGCCGCCCGAGCCGCTGTACGAGATCCCGATCAACGTGGACGACGACACGTACCCGCTGAAGCTGTACGAGGGCGACATCTTGCGGACCGCGGTCGAGGCGTTCGTCATCGAGCACGGGTTCGAGATCACGTCCGTGCCGATCATCGTCGACGCGGTGTCCAAGCAGTTCAACAAGGACGACGCCGACGCCGACGCCGCCGACGACGACGGGTCGCCGAAGCCGCTCGTGTCGTTCGCGGTGTCCATGGACGGCGGCGACGGCAAGCCGCTGCCGCCGATCGCGCTGTACGACAACGAAGACGCGGACGTCGTCGCGAACGAGTACTGCGAGAAGCACGGCCTAGACGTGAAGGTCACCGCGCCGCAACTCGCGGACGCGTTGAGGAACTCGCTCAAGGAGAAGACGCCGGCGGAGAAGGCGGAGGCGCCCGCCGCGGCCGCGACGGAGGAGGAGAAGGGCGACGCGACGACGGGAGAGGATAAGGAGCTGTGAGGCGACGACGGGAGAGGAGAAGGAGCTGTGAGGCGACCCCGCGATCGATCGTAGCCCTACTGTATGTCGTGACGAAGCGCCGAGGATATCAGTCTGCGCCGCTGAGCGCTAATCTAATCCCATAGCCGCGCGTACGGCGCCCCCGCAACGCACTTGGCCACCGCGTCGTCGGCGACGGCGCGACACGCGGCGTGGACCTCGTCCACGGTCCCGGTCGCGTCCACGATCGTCCACCAGTCCTCTCTTAGCTTGTCGAAGTTCGCCCTGACCGCCTTCTGCAGGTCGGACGTCTCGTAGCGCTCCTCGCCGAACCCTCCGCGCGCCGCCGCGGCTTCGACGGGCATGTTGAGGTACAGCACCGCGTCCGGGCGAAGGAGGCCGACCTCGGGGGATTTGCACCACTCCAAGTCCAGCCCCGGGATCCCTTTCGCGGCGGTGAACGCGACGCCGCTGTACGAGTACCTGTCTACGACGAGGGTGACGCCCTCCGCGAGCTTCGCCTCCATCGCCGCGCGCTTCTCCCAGCGGTTCGCGGCGAACAGGAGGTGGATCGCGCCGTCGTCCATCTCCGTTTTCGACTGCAGGTAGCTGTTGATCATCTGTCCCATCGACGTCGTCCTGTCGGGGTACCGCCACAGCTCCGCGTTCACGCCGCTCGATTTCAGCGCCTCGACGAGCTTGGTGGACTGCGTCGTCTTTCCGCACCGATCGACGCCTTCGAAGAGGATGAACGCGCCTCTCGCGACGAGGCTCGCCATCGTGGTTTATTTTTTCAAACGCGATCGACCGTCGACTCGCGGTGGCGAGCTCGCGGGGAGGCTCGCGCGCGCGAGGCGGGCGAGGATACGCTAGGCGTTAGCGAGCTGTCGCGGACGCGCGATGCCACCCGGTCGCGGGCGTGCGTGCGGCGCGCGCGCGGAGTGACGGGACAGTTCGTTTTCGAGAGCGAAAAGAACAGCTCTAACTGAACGAACAAGCTCGTTTGTTCCAGTGTTGAGGTCTTTCTCGTCGGACGCGCGCAAGGCTCCGGTCTTCCTCTTATCTTATAGGTACTCACTCTCCGCGCCGCCACGTTCACACGTCGATCTCGACGACGTCGTTCGCCTCTTTCCGCCGCTGCGCGATCCCGCGCAGTCGCTTCAACACCTCGACGTAATCGTCCCACCGCTTCGAATCCCTGCCCTCGAACCCGTCGCGTCCCGCCCCCGTCCGCGAGTGCCCGCGATTGTTACCCGTATTGTTGTTGCACGGCGGCGACGCGCACAGCACGTGCGGCGGGCCCCACGTCTCGACGAGCCTCTTCAGCGCGGACTCCGTCGCCCAGTGCTTCGTGTCGATGACGTCGTTCGCTCGCCCGCCGATCGTTTCATCTCCACGCCCGCGACCCAGTTCCCTTGGGGGACTTGCCCCTGCGGAGAAACGAGGTGCTTTCGATCGTACTTTTCGTCCGTGACGGAGCCCATCTGAAGCAGCGACGGACCGGACTGCGAGGACGCGCGCGCGGGGGGGGGCTTCGAGAAGATTTCCTCCGCGCGGACTTTCTTCGCCTTTACCTCCGGCCCAGTCGCCCACGCCTCGACGACTTGATTCAGGTCTTTCAAGATCTCCGACCCGAGCATCACGCGTACCTTTTGGTTTGCGCGTCGCGCGACGTTGTGAAACGCAACCTCGAACGCGCCGACGCCGTTGAACAGGACCCAGATCGACCACCCCCCGGACTTTTTCGGGGACTCGCACCCGCGCATCCTCCAGTGCGCGTCGTCGTCGTACAGCTTCACGAGCGGCTCGAAAAGATACTCCAGGACGTTCACCTGGATGCACTCGCCCATCGCGGTTTTTTTCTTCCCACTCGTCGCGAGCACGGAGAGGTGATGCGCGGGGAAACCGAACAGGTCCTCGACTAACAGCGCCTCCGGCGGGTTCTCCAAGCGGTCTGACCGCAGGCGCGAAGGGACTAATCCGGAGACGCGGCAGAACGACGCCGCGGTCTTGCGGTGTTTCCCCGTGGACACGTACACCTTGGCGAGGTCCGCGTTTTTCGCGATGAGCTCGTTGATCTCGCCGAGCATCTTCCCGTCCACCTCCCGGGCGTTCACGCACATCAGGTAGTCTTTCGGTTTCCCGAGGTTTTTCGGCCACCACGACGTCGGCCCAGACCCGAGCTGCGTCACCCCTAGCAGCTCTTCCATCGTCTTTTCCACGCGACGGTGCGACGCGAGAGCGCCGTGACCGCTCCACGTGAGCGCGAACAAACGCTTTCGCAGCATCCTCGCGAAACACGGATACGCGTTCAGAGGGACCAACTTCCCGACGCCGATCGCGTCCACGACGATCTTCTCGTGCCGTGCTCTCTCGTCCAAGTCGAACGCGAACTCGACGCCCTCCCAGATCGTGTGCGGGCCGTGGGACGTCTCCGCGTTTCCCGCGCATCCTTCGCAAGGGTTCTTTCCCGGGGAGGAGTCCCAGCGCGCGACGGAAGTCACGGCGGCGTCGCGAGAGGACCGCGACGCGGCGGATCTGCCGCTCCCTCGCGCGTTTCTTCGCCTTCCGCCGACGCCTGCGAAGTCCACGTCGTCGTCGGATTCAGAGTCCTCGTCGTCGTAGTAATCTCCGCACGTCATCGCGATCGCCGGTTTCATCCGAGCGCCGACGGCCGGTCGCGACCGTTTTCTGCTGGAAGGACGATTCGTCGTCATCGCCGCGAAGTTTGAGATCAGCGAGTCGCTGATGATCAGCGCCGTCCCGGTCCGTAGCTTCGTGTCCTTGCGCCCGTGCTCGCGCTCGAGCTGCTTCCACTTCTCGTGTGGAATGCCCATCCGCTTCGCCGCGGACGCGAGCGTCTCTCCGTCTACTGGGTTATACACCATAAACTTCGTGTTCCCGAGCTTGGTGCTCGTCCCCGGGTCCGGGAGGTCCGCGTTCGTCGCCGCGTCGTCGTCCGCGGGCGCGGAGACGCCGGCGTTCTCGTCGCCGTCCTCGCCTCCTTCGTCCACGTCGTTGACGAGCTCGTAAACCCTCAGCTTGAGCTTCGCTTTCCAGCCCTCGCGCAGGAGCGGCGCCGTCTCTCCGAGCGTTTCGTCGCTGCGTACCTCCGCGGGGCACCCGTTTCTGTGATGTGCCCATTCCTCCACCCCCGCGTCTGCGTTTCTCGGAACGACGCGACACAGCGGGCACCGCCACCGCCCTCGGAGGTCGTTGTGCCGGTCGCGATGATCCGACATGAACACGGACGCCAAGCACTTCTCGCAGAACTCGAGCCGGCACCGCGTCCCGGCTTCGCCGCACGTGACGTGCCCGCACTTTTCGTCGCAGTGCACGACGCCGTCTTCGTTCGAGTCTCCGCACGCGGAGCAGTACGAGTCGCAGTATCCGCCCTCGCCGAGATCCCCGGGGACGTCGTCGTCCGGCTCGCGCTCGTACCACGAGTCATACTCCTGCCTCCAAGGGTTCTTCAACCCGCTCGCGTGCCGCTTACACACGCAGAAGTCGAAGATCGGGTGCGGTTTCAGCTGCCCCGGACAGAGCTGTTTCTTCTCGTCGCACAGCTGGCACAGCTGCGCGGAGTCCCCGCGAGTGAACCCGGTCGCGTCGTCCTGCTCCCTCTGAAGCAGCTGCGACCGCTCGACGTCGTGCGCGACTCTCTCGTCCTCCGCGCGCATCGCTTCGGCGGCGTCCACGTCCGCGGCGGTGCTCGCCGACGCCGCCGACGCGTCCTCGTCCGCGACGCGCCGCGCGAGCGCGAGGATCGCGCCGGAGCCTCCTCCGCGCACGTCCGCCGGTGCGCGTCGAACGCGTCCCACGGTATCTGCTCGCCGCAGTGCTCGCACGGGACCGTCTCGAGGACGTCGTCGTCGTCGTCCGCGGGCTGGATCTCCGACGGCGGTGGAAGCGTCGGGGGCTGCGGCGGGGAGGGGACGGCGACGGTGAGCGGGCCGCGGCGCGCGGCGTCGGATTGGCATTTTGGCACCCCGCGATTAGGCGAGGTGCCTACGAGTAAACGCGCTCGAGGACGACGAGAGGACGACGGACGCGCGCGAGGCGCACCTCGACGGACGTCGGCGGCTGATGAAACGTGGACGCCGCGTCGTCGCGCGCGTCGTCCGCGGCGTGGTCGATCGCGTTCCCCGGATCCTCCCCGGACGCGGTCGCGGCGACGTCCTCGTCGCGGTCGATGTCGTCGTCTTCCTCCTCCGACTCGTCGTCGTGGTTAATCTCGTCGTCGTCGATCTCGCCGCGGTCGTCGCGCGGGGGTGGGTCGGGCGCGTCCATCGCGTCGTCCGCCGCGGGGACGGGCACGTCGTCGCGCGGCGCGTCGCCCATCGCCGGCGCGATACGACGCACCGGGTGAGGTGCGCGGCCGCGCGCCCGCGACACTGATCCTCGTTCGCCGTCGTTCCCGGCACCGCCTGCAGTGTGAATCGGTCGTCGGCGGTCGCGGTCGAGCTCTCAGTCCGCCTGGAGTCGTTTGAACGAGTCATCTCAGAGGGGCGGTCATTGCGGTCAGCGCACCGACGCACGCAGCCATGTCCGGGGTCACGCCGACCGACAAGTGCAAGGAGGAGTTCGCGAAGCTCAAGCACAAGCGCGCGTACAAGTTCATCACGTTCAAGATCGACCAAGACGCGGGCACCGTGGACGTGTTGGACCTGCACGCGAAAACGGTGCGCGAGCCGCGGATGTTCTCATCTTTCTCTCCTAGCTAGTGTGCCAACCCGAGGTGGATGGCGCGACGCCGCGATCGTTCGACGCCGCGGACGACACCTCCGCGTCGCGTTTCCGAGTAGCACGACCACGTCGCGCCTCCCCGCGCCGTCGCGGGAGCGAGACGTGCCGTCCGACCCCGCCGCGCGCGCGTCCGCGCGGGGGAACGTCTCTCGCTTCATCGGTCGGGCGGGTCCGCGAAAACCAACGGTTCGCCTCGACGAACACGCCGTCGTTCGCGCTCGCATCCTGACGTCCTCGCCCCCGCGACCGCGACGTTCCCCCGCACAGGACGCGTTCGAGTTCCAGATGGTCCTCGACAAGCTCCCCGCGGACGAACCGCGGTACCTCGTCATGGACTGGGACGTCGAGAACGACGACGGGTGCCAGATGTCGAAGATTTTTTTCGTCAGCTGGGTGCCGGACACGTGCAAGGCGAAGACGAAGATGTTGTACGCGTCCAGCAAGCAGGCGCTGAGGAACGCGCTGGAGGGCGTGCACCTCGATCATCAGGCGACGGATTACGACGAGATCACGCCCGCGGAGTTCAACGATCGCTCGCTCGGGAAGTGATGACGCGTCGGCGACGACGATTCGGCGAGAGGCGCGGACGCGGACGCGGACGAGATCTGGTCGACCGATTGATTACGATAGAGCGCGCGACGGGGTTGGGTCACGAGGAAGGGCGATTTAGGGGGCGTTGAGGGGCGTGAAGCGCGGAGGGGGGTGTCGTGCCGTCGATGTCGACGGACGAGACGAAGCCTCCCGCCGCCGTCGACATTTAGTTGTGAACGAAAAGAGCACCAACACCAATTCGATTTCGAGAGTTCCCTCATCACACGCACCAGCGCTTCCGCACGACCGTCCGTCGTCGCGCGCATGCGTCGCGCGAGGACGCGATGACGACGCCGAGCCGCGAGAGTCTCGGCGTCGTCCTGAACGACCTCCCGCCGGTCGTGCACGCGTTCGCGTACGGATCCGCGGTGTTCCCTCAGCCCGCGTCGTCGTCGTCGTCGGAGCCGTCGTCGTCGCCCGTCCGCGACGGCGAGACGCGCGCGCCGCGCGCGTCGTCGCCGCCGTCGACGTCGAGACCGAGCGGATCCGTCGTCGACTACGTCCTCGCCGTGGACGCCCCGGACGAGTGGCACGCGGCGAACATGGCCGCGAACCCGTCGCACTACGCCGCGCACCTCCGTCTCCTCGGGGCGAGATCCCCGGGCTGGATCGCCGATCGCGTCGGCGTCGGCGTGCACTACAACACGCTCCTGCCGTGGCCGTGCACTACAACGCGCCCGCACGACGGCGCGCGGTTGTACAAGTACGGCGTCGTGAGCGTCGAGGCGCTGACGCGCGACCTGACGCGGTGGAGCGACCTGTTCGTCGCGGGGCGAATGCAAAAGCCGACGACGACGCTGACGACGACGACGGCGGCTTTTGCGGCGGACGCGTCGCTGCGCGCGGCGTCGGAGGCGAACCTGCGAGCCGCGCTCGCGGCGGCGCTGCTGATGCTCCCGGAGACGTTCAGCACGCGCGAGCTGCACGAGACGCTGTGCGGGCTGTCGTACGAGGGCGACGTGCGGACGGCGTTCGGCGCGGAGGACGTCGGGAAAATTCCGCGCGTCGCCGCGGGGAGCCGAGCCGGGCTCCGGGAGATGTACGCGGACGCCATCGCGCGCTTTCGATCGAACCCCGCGATCGGGTTGACCGCGGTGGGAACCAGCGTTGATCGCGGCGATTGCGATTGGGGGCAGGATAAGAGCGCCGCGGCGAGGAGCGCGCTGCTGGAGACGCTCCCGAGGAAAGCGCTCGCGCTCGCGGCGGTTTCGGCGGGCGCGGGCGCGGAGGCCGCCGCCGCCGCGATCGCGTCTCGAGCGTCGCCCGAGCGGACGCGCGACGTCGTTCGGCGCGCGATCGATGCGATCGTGTTTCGGTCGTCCGCGCGGCAGTTGATGTCCGGGATCCTGAGCACGAGCCCGAGGAAGTCGTTGACGTACGCGCTCGGCAAGGCGGTGAAATCCGTCGCGTCGCGCGCGCGGTGACGCTGGGGGGCGGGATAGAAAGTGTGGTGTACCGTAGCAGCGCGTGAAATTAGAATGTAGCGTCGGTCGCGAGGAGGCGGCGAGTCGCGCGGCGAGTGCTCGCGCTCGCGTCGGTCTTTTTCGTTTGGACATTATCCTTTCTCGCTCGTATTCACACGGTTCGTTTGGAAAATCTAACAGCGCACTGCCGGTGTGTTTCCTCGAACGCACAACTCGTTGCGCGCGCCCTGGCCAAGACGCGCGCGTAATACCCCCCACGCGTGACAGTCACCGCGGAGCACGACCCATCCCGGGACGTCCTCTCCGCGACTCTGCCGACTATCGCATTTAACAATTTAAGCAACGACAATCTCGTTCTTGATCGTGTTGATCTGTCCCTGGACCGACATGTCGATGAAGCCGGAGCCGTCCTTGCCGTACTTCACGACGAAGCCGCCGAGGAGGGAGGGGTCCACCTCGGGCTTGAGCTTGATGTTCTTCGCGCCGGTCATCTCCTGGATCTTCTTGGCGATCATGAACTGCTGCTCGTTCTCGAGCTTGACGGCGGAGGTCACGGTCGCGATCTGAGACGAGAGGGGGAGGGAAGAGGGAAGCGGCGGTCAGCGTCGGCTTCCAGGCGGCGGGCGAGTGGATAAGAGCTCGCGGCGGAGGAACGATCGCGACGGGGAGCGACGCGCGCGACGCGACGCCGTCGCGCGCGGGGGCGCGCCCCGCGAGGCTGCGAGGACCTCGCGAGCGCGTCGCCCGCGTCGAAACGACGCCGAACGCGCGCGCGACAAGGCGCGCGCTCGGTACCCCCCGCGCGCGCAATTACAAAGACGACCGCGAAAAAAAATCTGAGGCCAAGCAAGAGGCGCACCTGCGTGTCCGTGGAGTCGCAGTACAGGCTCTCGAACTCCTCGGCGATCTCCTCGATGTTGCCGATGCGCTTCTTGTCCACGAGAAGGTTGAGGAAGTTCTTCGTGAACGGGTGGAAGTCCGCCTCCTTGCCGAGCTTCGCGAGGACGTCCTTCTTCTGAGGCGCCTCCATGGTGGGGTTGGAGAGGAACGTCCCGACGGAAGGGTTCGCGGCCATGTACGCCGTGATCGTCTCCATGTCGCCGTGGACGGACTCGAGCGCCTTGGCGTCGCCGCACGCCTCGACGAGCGCGGAGGCGTAGCCGGACGCGACCGCGGAAGCCTGAGTGGGGGAAAGAAGGTCGGAATCGTCAGAGGACGTCGGAGGACGGGGAGGGACCGAGGGGCGGAATCGCAGACCCTACGCCCGCACGTGAAGCGGAACGCTATCGAAAAAACAATCGCGATGTGGCGACGCCGGCGCGACGCCGCGACGACGCGCGCGACCTCAACATCGCGACGCATCGTCTCGGGATGTCGTGTGAACGCCTCGGAGAAAGCGTCGCGCGCGTCGGGGCGGGAACCGACGCGCGCGCGCGCGTAGATCGCGAGCTGAACGCACCGCGGACACGACGAGAGCGCCACGGCCCTTCGCGTTGGTCATCTTCACGGCCCTGAGGTTCACCGCGCCGCGGGCGCGGGAGCCGGTCGCGGAGCCGGAGACGACACGCGCCGCGAGGGCGGAGCAAGAGATAACAGCGGCCATTGTGCTGTAGAAGTGACGGGTTGTGCGAACACGGGCGTGCGGATGTGACCGCGCGGGGGCGTTCGCCGGCGCTCTCGTTCGCACGCGGAAAAAAAAGCCACTCGCCGCGACCATATCCAAATCTGCGTTCGAGAGGCAGCGGACGCTCGACGCGGGGGTTGCAGTTCGTGAGTCTGAATCGAGCGACGCGATTGGTCGATTTTCACCCGAGCGCGCGAATTCGCGTTCGACCGACTGCGCATTTGTACGCAGTTTAGACTGGCTACCGGACTAATCGCGCACTGCCCCGCGATTTCACTGACTCCCTCCCAACGCGACGGTTGGGGCGATTACGAT
>MDSW01098341.1_pt1 | contig 10306 bp, 10 predicted proteins | sample 811171 | NCBI WGS metagenome assembly MDSW01 (sample SAMN05326641, study PRJNA326480) | marine metagenome | isolation source: seawater | place: Atlantic Ocean: North West | collected 2012 | reverse complement strand
TTGAACCTTCAGACTCTTTATATTTAATACTTCCGTCTGCCATGATTTTAGCATTAATTTTCTTTTTAGCATCAAATAGAGATGTTCCTGGCTTTAATATACCTAACTCTACTAGTGAGCCAAATGGCACTCTAGGTCTTGATTTAATATTTTCAATTGTATCAAGGTAACTATCATCAATAGTTTTTGTTTTTTTTATTCTATCACTTGCAGCTTTAAAATATTTTTTTTCCTTTTCTATCCCGTAATAGTTTCTCCCTAATTTTTTAGCCACAACAGCTGTTGTTCCTGTTCCTGAAAAAGGATCAAATATACTATCTCCTTTATTAGTAGTAGCCAGTATAATTCTATGAAGTAATGCCTCTGGTTTTTGAGTAGAATGAACCTTTTTTCCATTTTTCTTTAATCTTTCTTTTCCATTGCAAATTGGAAATGTCCAATCGGACCTCATCTGTAAATCGTCATTTAAACATTTAAGAGACTGATAGTTAAACGTATATTTTGACTTTTTACTTTTAGATGCCCAAATAAGAGTTTCGTGAGCATTAGTAAATCTGGTACCTCTAAAATTAGGCATAGGATTTTTTTTTCTCCAAATCACATCATTTAAGAGCCAATAATTTAAGTTTTGTAAGTGATAGCCTAAACGAAAAATATTATGATAAGAACCTATAACCCAAATGCTTCCGTTGTCTTTTAAAACTCTTCTGCATTCCGAAAGCCATGCTTTACAGAATTCATCATAATGTTTAAAGCCGTTAAACCGATCCCATTTATCCTTTACGCCATTAACTATACTTGCATCTGGACGAGTTAACTTTTCTCCTATTTGCAAGTTGTAGGGAGGATCGGCAAATACTAGATCAAAAGAATTATCAGGAATTTTTTTTAACTCTTTTAAGCAATCTCCGTTTATAATTCTATTCTGAAACTTTAACATTTTAAGATTCAACCTTAAATTGAATCTCAGGTCAATTATTTTTACGTGAAAAAAATGGTTTTTAGGTGCTTTAAAATTATTTTAACAACATCTTGTATATTGGTTTAAAATTCTTTCTATGCATTGTTGTTAAGCCATACTTTTTTAATCCTAATATATGCTGTTTGGTTCCGTACCCGAAGTTTTTATTCCAAGAATAGTTTTTATATTTTTTCGACATCTTGATCATTATTTTATCTCTGGAAACTTTAGCTAAAATAGATGCAGCGCTAATACATTTAATTTTTTCATCTCCTTTAATAATAGTTTTACATTTAATTGAAACTTGTGGAGCAAATGTACCATCCACGAGTATCAAGTCTGGTTTTTTAGATAAACTCAAAACAGCTCTTTTCATTGATAATAATGAAGCTTGTAAAATATTTAAATTTTCAATTTCTTTTACTGATGCAATTCCAATTGAAAAGGTTGAATTTTTTTTTATCTCTTTTGAAACTTCTATTCGCTGTTGAAAGGTTAGTTTTTTCGAATCTTTTAAATTTCTAATTTTAGCATTTTTTTTTAAAATTACTGCAGCTGATACAACTGGACCTGCTAAACAACCTCTTCCAACTTCATCTACTCCAGCTATGATATATTTTTGCTTCAATTTCTATAAATTTTTAAGTTTTTCCCTTATCATTTTGAGATCAATCCAAGAAAGTTTTTTTTGGTCAGGCTGTCTTAAAAGGTAGGCTGGATGGAATGAAACAATAGAATGTACTCGTAACTTTTTAATTTCAATCTCATACCATATACCCCTCATTTTTGAGATTACATCTGGATTAGGTAAAATAGCATTCATAGCAGTGCTGCCTAGAAGTAATAAAATTTTTGGTTTAATTATTTCTATATGTTTTTTTAAAAAGGGTAGATATCTCTCAACCTCAACCTCAGTAGGTTTTCTATTTTCAGGCGGTCTATAATTTACGACATTTGTAATATATACAGTATCTCGACTAAGATTGATTGCTCGCAGCATTTTATCTAAAAGTTGTCCTGCTCTTCCTACAAAAGGCAAACCTTCTTTATCTTCATTTGCACCAGGACCTTCTCCTATTATCATAACCCTCGAGTTTGGATTACCGTCAGAAAATACAAGATTTGAAGCGCTATCCTTTAATTGACAATTTTTTATTTCATTTATCTCATCCCTCAATTTTTGTAAATTCTGTGACTTGTCTTTTTGAATTTCAAATTTTTCCTGATTGTATCTATTAATTGAATCGTTATTAAAAATTAAATTGTGATTAATCAAACTATAGTATTTAATTAACTTTATTAATTTGTTATTTATATTTTTAGGCATTATGAATAAATTTTTTAAACTAAAAAAGATAATTTTTCAAACTTTCTTTTTGTATATTTTTTTATTAACGAGCTCAAGTGTTAGCTTAGAGAAATATTTTAGAGGAGATTCATTATCAAATTATTTTTCAGGAATTATTTCTTTAAAAGACAACAAGTACAGTGAGTCGTATAAATTTTTAAAAAATTTAGAAAATCTTGAAGATGATCATTTCAAGTATTCTATTGTGTACCTTGAGACTTTGGTAAACAATACAAAAATTAATGAGGCTTTTAGATATTCAAATAGATTAAAAAAGAAAGAAATTAATTTTTTTCAGAGCGACATAGTAATTATTAGTAAACTTATTAAAAATAAAAATTTCGATGAGGCAAACAGATATTTTAACACAATAAATACAGAAAGTTATACGTCTATACAAAAACTACTCTCACAGATTATTTTTAGTTGGGTGCAGGTAAAAAAATCAAATTTAACATACAATGAAACGAAAGAAGTTTTTAAATTAATAAGTCCTAAATTTAAAAATATAAAAAGAATTAATGACGTTTTTATAAATTGTTATTTTGACACTTCAGAAACAGAAAAAAAATTTGAAAATCTAATTAATGATAAAACAACTGATTTTTCTAGATATACATACTTTTACATAAATTATTTAATAAAAAAAGATTTTTCAAAAAAGGCAAATAGAATTTTAAATTCTAAGTTACAAGATGCTCCTAGAAATTTACTACTAAATCAACTTTATCTTGATTTAAATTCAAAAAAACAAATGTATTTACAAAATATTTTTGATTGTAAAAATGTTTCAAACATAATTGCTGAACTTTTTTACATTACAGCGAACGCTCTATCTATGCAAAATTTATATTCCTTTTCAAACTTCTATATTAATCTAGCCAAATATTTAAATCAGGATTTTTTTTCCTACAATACACTATTAGCTGAAAATTATGTAATGGTAGATGATTATCAAAAGGCAAAAAAAATTTATCAAATATTAAAAAAACTTGGAGAATATTATGAATGGCACTCGTCTAAACAAATAGCTTTGTTGCTGATTCAAAACTCTGAAATAAATCAAGCACTTAAAACAATAGAAAAAAGTTATTACAATTTAAGTGAACCTAATCTTTATCAAACTTATGATTATGCTCAATTTCTAAAAAATAATGAGAAATTTAAAAAATCTATTAAATATTATTCAAAAGTACTTCAGAAAATTTCAAACAATCATGAATTATTTCCTAAAGCCAAAGATGGAAGAGGAATTGCTTACGAAAGAACAGGAAATTGGGAAAAAGCAGAAAAGGATTTTTTAGACTCTTTAGATGCAAATCCAAATCAAGCTTACGTAATTAATTACTTAGCATATAGCTGGATTGAAAAAGGGGTAAAAATTGAAAAATCACTTAAAATGCTAGAGGAGGCTAATCAGTTGAGATCTAATGATGGTTATATAACTGACTCTTTAGGGTGGGCGTTATATAAATTAAAAAAGTATAAAAAAGCAGAGGAGTACCTAAAAAAAGCAGTTCAATTAATGCCATCAGATCCTATAGTTAATGATCACTTTGCGGACATCTTATGGATGAATGGAGAAAAATTACAGGCGAGATATTATTGGAAATATGTTCTTGAGCTTGAAGATGTAGAGGAGGACCTCAAAAATAAAATTATGAAAAAAATTTTAAATGGTCCAACTTCTTTAAATTGATGAGAATAAAATCTTTTTCAAAGCTAAATCTAACTTTAAGAGTATTAAATAAACTTAAAAACGGAATGCATAATATTGAGACTTATTCTACATTAGTTAATATATTTGATGAAATTAACATCAAAAAAAATATTAAGGATAAAATTATATTTACAGGAAAATTCAGATCTAAAATTAATGAAAAGAAAAATACTATAAAAGATACTTTAAAAATTCTCAGAAAGAATAAGGCTATAAATAGTTTTTATAGAGTTTCTATTAAAAAGAACATTCCTGTTTTTGCCGGGTTAGGAGGGGGCACAAGTAATGCAGTTAGTATAGCTAAATACCTCTTAAAAAATAAAATAAATAAAAGACTTATAAAAGAACTTGAAAAAAAAATTGGATCAGATTTTAAACTATTTTTACATAATAATTCTTTCCAAAAAAATTTAAATACAGTTTTAAAAGTTAAAAACAAATTACAATTACCAATTATTATTTTATTTCCTTATATAGATTGCAAAACAAAAGATATTTATAAAAAAGTAAATAGTTTTAGTCTGTCTTCAGGTAATCCATTTGTTAATAAAGTTAATCAAGATAAATTTATTAAAAATATTCAAACTGATAGAAATGATTTACAAAAAATAGTAGAAAAAAAGTATTTTAAAATATCTTCTTTAATTAAAAGTATAGACAAACAGAAAGGTTGTGTCTTTTCTAGAATGACAGGTTCTGGTTCTTCTTGTTATGGGGTGTTTAAATCAAAAAAAACTGCTAAAATTGCAATGAATAGTTTAAAAAGAAAATACCCTAATTATTGGTGCGTTATTACAAAAACTATTTAATTTAAAAATTTTATGATATATGAAGCAATATATTGGGGCATAGCCAAGCGGTAAGGCAGCGGTTTTTGGTACCGCCATCCTAGGTTCGAATCCTAGTGCCCCAGCCAATACAATGAAAAAATTTTTTGCAAATTTAATTTCTTCTATAAATAATTATTTTTTCCCTTTTTATAACTCAAAAGATATTAAACTTTTATTTCAAAACTTAGAAAGCGGTGAGTCAAAAAATAAAGAAGTAGCAATGTTTGTAGGGGGTTGTGTTAGAAATTTCTTACAATCTAAAAAAATTGAAGATATTGACATTGCAACAATTTTTACTCCAGAAGAATTGAAAAAAAAATTAGATGTTTCAAATTTTAGGATAATAGATACTGGAATTGATCATGGATCAGTTACTGTTGTGACTAAAAATAATAAATTTGAGTTAACAACGCTTAGAAAAGACATTAAGACCGATGGTAGGCATGCTGAAATAGCAACCATTGATGATTGGAAAGAAGATTCTAAAAGAAGAGATTTCACAATTAATGCTATTTACTTAAGTAAAAAAGGAAAAATTTTTGACCCACAACAAGGAATTGATGATCTTAATAATAATATTGTAAAGTTTATTGGTGATCCTCAAACGAGAATTCAAGAGGATTTTCTTAGAATCATAAGATATTTAAGATTTTCAATACAATATAACTCAACAGTAGAAAGCTCAACTGTTCAAGCAATAAAATTGAAATTAAATGGAATAAAAAACTTATCTAAAGAAAGAGTTTTGTCAGAGTTATTAAAAATATTAAAGTTAGAAAATTTTTCAAAATTGACAGATAATAAGGAATTGTTAGAAATATTTACCCTTATATTTCCAGAATTTAAGAATATTGAAAGATTTAAAAATTTTCAATTAATAAAATCAAACGTAAAAAAATCTGAAATGTTATTATTATCTATACTTCTTGTAGATTTGAAGGATAATCATGAGTACTTTTCACATAAATATAGAATTTCAAATAAAATACATAATACTTTAACATTAATAGGTAATAACTATAAGCAACTCAAAAAAGATAAAGAGTTTTTCAAAAAAAAACTTAAAACTAACTTGTATAACTTAGGTTCAAGAAACTTAACAATACTTTTTTGTTTAAACTTGCTCGAAAAAAAGAGAGTTAACATAAAAAAAGAGATAAGTTTTTTTCAAGAATTAGAAAAAATTTCGGTTCCAAATTTCCCTTTTGACGGAAAACACTTAATCAAAAGGGGCATTAAGGAAGGAAAAAAAATTGGTTTTATATTAAAAGAAGCTGAAAAAACTTGGATTGAAAATGACTTCAATTTATCTTCGAAAGATTTCGAAAGTATTATTAAAAAAAATACTACTTAAAGCTAAATATACTCTACATTTAAAATCTCAAAATTTCTCTCTCCCGAAGGAGTGTTTACAGTTATCATTTCACTAACATTTTTCCCAATCAAAGCTTTGCCAATAGGACTCTTAAAATAAATATAGTTAAGACTAATATCTGCTTCGTCTTTACCCACTAGTTTATATTTAATTTTTTTTTTTTGTTTCTAAATCTTCGACGGTAACTGTTGAACCAAAGATTATTTTGCCTTGATTTTCTATTTTTGTGACATCAATTACATTTGCTCTTGCTATTGTATCATTTATAGATAACACTCTACCTTCAAGTTTAGCCTGTTGTTCTTTAGCAGCATGATATTCTGCATTTTCTTTCAAATCTCCATGAGACCTAGCTTCTGAAATAGCTTGAACAACTTTGGGACGTTCAATATTTTTAAGATTTTCTAATTCTTTTTTTAATTTTTCAAGACCGTTTTTTGTGATTGGTTCTTTATCCATTTGACTTACCATTTTGCTTTCGGAGGCAATGACATTAAAATTGCTTTAGTATTTCCTCCTGAATTTAATCCAAACTTTGTTCCTCTATCATACAATAAATTAAATTCTACGTATCTTCCCCTTTTTAAGAGTTGTCTATCCTTGTCACTGTCATTATATTTAACATTCATTTTTCTTTTTATAATTTTCTCAGATAGTTGAATAAAAGTCATTCCAACTTCTCTAATAAATTTGAAATTTTTCTCCCAATTTCCAATTTCGTAGTCAAAAAATATACCTCCTATTCCTCTCTTCTCATTTCTATGTGGTAAAAAAAAGTATCTATCACACCATTTTTTATATTTATTATAATTTTTTTTATTTTCGTTGCATACGACCCGTAACTTAGAATGAAAATATTTTTCTTCTTTATTATCTTTTATAGAAGGCGTTAGATCAATTCCTCCACCAAACCAGCTTTTTGATGTTACTATAAATCTTGTATTAAAATGCATAGCAGGAATTTTTGGATTTTTCATATGTGCTACAACTGAAATTCCTGAAGCCCAATATTTTCCGTTTCTCTCTGCACCATAAATATTTTTACGAAACTTTTTAGAAAAAATTCCTGAAACTGTTGATTTATTCACTCCTACTTTGTCAAAAATTTTTCCGTTAGTTAATATGTTATATATTCCACCTCCACCCCGTTTTTTTTTGTTCCAAGTGTTTGAAATAAATTTTTTTGTACTTTTTGAATCTTTTTCGATTTCTTCGAATTGTTTACATATCTGTGACTGTAAATACTCAAACCACTTATCGGAATATATTTTTTTATCTTCAATATTCATATTAAAAATTTTTAATTTGTCTTAACGCTTCAGCTGCGGAAATTGATGCACTTGTTGCAACATTAAGAGATCTTGTTTTAGATGAAATTGGAATTTTTAATTTATCTTTAAGTTTTTGATGAACATGTTTGGGCACTCCTTGACTCTCCCTGCCTAAAAGGATTATGTCATTTTTTCTAAACCTAAATTTAAATAATGATTGTTTTGCTTTTGTTGACATTAAAATTACTCTTGATTTATTATTTTTTTTTAAGAGGTCTTTGAAATTATCATACCTAATAATACTACTCTGATTAATATAATCCATCACTACTCTTTTAAATCTCGTGTCGTTTAAATTAAAACCGCAAGGTTCTATAATATGTACTTTTAATCCGAAACATGCGCAAAGCCTTATAATTGAAGCCGTGTTTTGAGGTATATCTGGTTTATAAAGAGCAATACTGATCATTATATCTTACATTATGTGTCATTCTGACCCTAGAAAATATTAATTTTCTGTCTTATTTAATAAATAAGAGTATAAACATCAATATGGATGATCCAAAAAAAAAGACAACCAGAAGAGACTTTTTATTTACCACTAGCTACACAGTAGGGGCTGTTGGTTTAGGCGCAGTAATTTGGCCGTTAATAGATCAGATGAACCCAGACAAGGCTCAAAAAGCTTTAGCGACAACTGAAGTTGATATAAGTCAAATCGAACCCGGCAAGTCAATTACTGTTTTATGGAGAGGAAAACCTGTTTTTTTAAAAAGAAGAACTCAAGAAGAGATCTTAGAAGCGAGATCGGTGTCTTTGGATGAGCTTCCTCATCCTGAAAAAGATGAGGAAAGAGTTAAAAGCGGTAAAGATGAATGGCTGGTAATGTTAGGAGTTTGTACTCACCTTGGTTGCGTACCACTTTCAGACAAAGGAGATTATAAAGGATGGTTTTGTCCTTGTCATGGTTCACACTATGATCTCTCTGGTAGAATTAGAAAAGGACCAGCACCTAAGAATATGGAAATCCCAAAATATGAGTTTGTTAATGCTAATACGATTAAAATTGGATAGAATTTATGAGTGAACAGGAATATGTGCCAAAATCAAAATTTGGAAAATGGTTTAACGATAGATTACCATTATTAACTTTAGCTTCACATTTAACAGATTATCCAACTCCCAAAAATTTAAACTACTGGTGGACATTTGGTGGTATTTTAACTTTTTGTTTATTAACTCAAATTATTACAGGTATTGTCCTTGCAATGCATTATGTGGCTCATGCTGATCTAGCTTTTGCAAGTGTTGAGCATATTATGAGAGACGTTAATTACGGTTGGTTAATAAGATACATACATAGTAATGGAGCATCGATGTTTTTTTTAGCCGTGTACATTCATATATTTAGATCTCTATTTTACGGCTCATATAAATCTCCCAGAGAAATAATTTGGATAATAGGATTGGCAATATATTTACTGATGATGGCAGCGGCTTTTATGGGATATGTATTACCGTGGGGGCAGATGAGTTTTTGGGGGGCAACTGTTATAACAAATTTATTTAGCGCCATTCCTTTAGTTGGAGATAGTATTACTACTTGGTTATGGGGAGCATATTCAGTCGATAATCCTACTTTAACAAGATTTTTTAGCTTACATTATTTGATACCTTTTTTAATTTTAGGTTTAGTAGTCCTTCATATTTGGGCGTTACATGTGCCAGGAAACAATAATCCTGTAGGAATTGAAATAAAAAAACCATCTAAGGATACAGTTCCATTTCATCCATATATAACCATTAAAGATATTTTTGCCTTACTATTGTTTATGATTATATTTGCAGGTTTTGTTTTCTTTGCTCCAAATGTCCTTGGGCACTCAGATAATTATATTCAAGCAAACCCAATGGTTACTCCAGCACATATAGTTCCAGAGTGGTACTTATTACCTTTTTACGCAATTTTGAGATCAGTCCCTGATAAGCTTGGAGGCGTAATACTCATGTTTGGAGCAATATTTATACTTTTTGTTCTACCTTGGTTGGACACATCAAAGGTGAGGTCTGCAGTATTTAGACCAATTTATAGACAGTTTTTTTGGATTTTAGTTATAGATGTGTTAGTTCTAGGTTACGTAGGAGCAATGCCAGCTGAAGGTATTTATTTAGTTTTAGCCAGAGTTGGAACTGTTTATTATTTCCTTCACTTTATAGTAATATTACCAGTAGTTGGATATTTAGAAAAAACTGAACCTGTTCCTTTAAGCATATCTGATCCAGTCTTATCAGGTTCGGCTGATTATTCAATGGCGAAGAAGGATAATGAAAAGATTTAAATTATTCTTTTGTATACTACTATCTCTAACAATTTTTAATACTTTAAAATCCGCAGAGCAAATAGATCCAATTAAAGTAGATTGGAGTTTCAAAGGTTTACTAGGCAAATTTGATAGAGCCTCGTTACAAAGAGGGTATCAAGTGTACAATGAGGTCTGCGCTTCTTGTCATTCTATGCAGTATTTAAGTTATAGAAATCTAAGCGAACCTGGAGGACCAGAGTTCTCTGAGGAGGAAGTTAAAGCTATAGCCGCAGGTTTTGAGGTGACCGATGGTCCAGACGCTCAAGGGGAAATGTTTACAAGACCAGGAAGGCCTTCAGATAAATTTGTGAGTCCTTATCCAAATGTTAACGCTGCAGCAGCAGCTAATGGAGGAGCATATCCTCCTGACATGTCTGTATTAGTAAAAGCAAGAAAAGGAGGGGCTAATTATATTTACTCAGTTTTAGTTGGTTATGA
>MDSW01152860.1_pt1 | contig 10307 bp, 4 predicted proteins | sample 811171 | NCBI WGS metagenome assembly MDSW01 (sample SAMN05326641, study PRJNA326480) | marine metagenome | isolation source: seawater | place: Atlantic Ocean: North West | collected 2012 | reverse complement strand
GGGGTTTTGGGGGGGGTGGGGGGGAAGGGGCGAGGCTCGGGTGAGCGCGGGGGAGGGGAGAAAGAGGACGAGGCCGCGCGTCCGCCGCGGAACGTCGTTTTTTCGCGACCCCCTCTCGCGCGAACCCGCGTACCTCGCGCGAACCGTCGCGGACGGTGAAGTCGACGGCCCCCCACACCTCCGCGGGTGGCAGCGCGCGCAGAAGCTCGCGCCAACCCCGGCTGACCGCGGCGCACCGCGCGCGCGACGCGGGCGGGAGCATGGCGAACACCCGCGCGGCGAGGTCGTGCGGCAGCCTCCGCATTTCGTCCGTCGGCGGCTCGTCGAGGGACCGGCGCCGCGACGGGCCGCCCTCGCCGGCGGGGCCGATCGCCTCGCGCCACGTCGCCATCTCGCGCGCGGTCGTGCGTCTCGACCCGCGAGCCCGCCGCCGCGCCTCCCGAGCCCTTCACGCGCGCACGTCGCGGAGTGGCCCCGAGCGTCGTCAGCACCTCTCCACCGGTGCTTTTTCGACCGAGCGCGGAATCCCGCGAAAATTCCTCGGTCCTCGATCGCTCTCAGACCCGGAGAGCGCTGACGTGGTTACCCGGTAGTGGTCATTTTTTGGAAACTAAATGCCCACTGCGTGTTTCTATGACGTGGAGTGGGCCCGAATACCGGGATTTTAAACCCACGCCCCCTGGTTTCTTTTCCTCCTTTTTCGTCGCGGGTGGGGGTGGTGAGAGATGTGGAAGCGCCGCCGCTTCGAGGCGCGTCGGTTCGACGACGAGAATCCGTCCGTCATGAAATACTTGCAGACTATTCCTTTCGGCGAGCGTTTCTCGCCGTCCTCCCTCTCCGCCCCCTCTCCTCTCACTCTACTCCCCGCGCGTACCCTCCCCCTCCCCGGGCCTCCGCGCGCGCTCCAACACCGACGCCGGCACGCCGCGCACCGCGGTTCCGCGCACGCCCACCTTCGCCAGCGAAGGCGGCGTCGCGAGCCCCCGCGCCGCCGGCGGATGCCTCGCCCCGATCCCCGCGCGAGGCGCCGCCCGCCGAGTCGCCGCCGCCTCACCCCCCCCCCTCGTCCCGGGCGCCGCCGCGGCCAGCCCGCACAGGAACGTCCGCCGCGTCGTCCCCCCCGGGGAGTCACGCGCGCCCGCGGCGGCGTGGCCGTCCGCCAGCCCCGCGCGCGTCGCGAGCGACGAGGCGAGCGCGTCGACGTCCGCCGCCTCCGCCGACGCGCCCGCCGCCGCCGAACCCCCGCGCGAGAGACGCGAACGAGGACGAGGCCCGGGCCCCCCCGCGGCGGCGCGCGACGGCGGCCGAGTCGCGCCCGCGCGGGACCCCGGGCGGGACCCCGGTGGTTTCGGGTTCGGGTTCGGGTTCGGGTTCGGGTCGTCCGCGCCTCCTCGTTTTTTTCTTCTCCGCAGTACGTCTCTCTTGTGCGCTTCCCACGCGCACAGGAGGGCGTTGTCGAACCTGGGCGTCTCGAAGTGGCGGAGGTAATACGCGTTATCCTCCGGGTCGGGCGCGGGGAAGCACCGCTCGAACTCGCCCGCGCGCGCGAGCTCCGCCTCCGCGTCTCGGATCACCTCCGGGAGGTCCTCGAGCGCGTAGTCGTCGAAGTCGATCGCGCGCAGCGTCTTCGCGTCGCGCGTCTTCGGGAACGCTCGCGCGGGGGGCGCCGCGTTCGTCTTCGTCGACGCGATCGCGTCGGCGCGCGGGACGCCGACGAGGCGCGCCCTTCGCCGCTCCTCGAGCGTCTTCTTCATCGCGGCTCGGTCGTACGGCGCGAAGCCGACGAGGTTGAACAGGTTCGCCGCCATCCTGTGTTTGATGTGCATGTCGAGCGCGGACGGCGCGGAGAGGCTCGGGCCGGTGTTCACCTCGATGAGCCACGGTTTGAGCCGCGCGTCCAGCATGACGTCGAAGCCAAAGAGCTCGTAGCAGTTGCGACGATCGGGGACGTGCATCTTCGCCGAGACGTTCATCCGGTCGTCCACGCACATCATCGTCTTGACCACGACGTCCTTGATCCGCGCCCACGTCTCGCCGAACCCGATCCCCAGCTTCTCCTCGAAGTGCCGCCGCAAAGCGGAGAGGCTCCACTTGTGCCCGACGTCGTCCTCCTCCGCGCCCTGGCCCATCGCAAACGCCTCAGTCTTGACGTTGACGCTGTAGTTGGTGAGGTGCACGCACCGCCGCTTGAGGTCCTCGCCCGCGTCCGTGTACCGCTCCGTCGCGAACCGAACGAGGCCCTCGCGGTACACGTACACCCTCAGCGGATCCACGCACGTCACCGCGACGTACACGCGCAGGTCGTACTTGTACCCGTCGATGAGGTGCGGGTCGCCGACGTACCGCTGGATGACGTAATCCTTCTCCGGCTTGATGTCGGAGGGGCGCGTCATCATGCGAATGCCCCGCCCGCGCGAACTCGCGGGGGGCTTGATGATGTACATGCCGTCCGGGAACCGGTCGCACTCGATCCTCCACTCGTCCGCGTCGTGCGGGAGCACGAACGATCTCGGCATGATGTCGAAAACCTCCGCGTTCCTCCGCCGAGCCCTCCCCGCGTTCCTCCCCAACCGATCCTTCCGCCCGAGCTCCCACGTCCCGGGGAAGTGATTCACCCTCTGGAGCCTGTTCAGCCGCTTCAAATCCTCGCGCTTCAGAGCGCCGTTCCACGCCGCGTTGAACGGAAAGGAACCCTCCGCGTCGATCGAGCCCGACTTCAACGCCCGGAACCCCGCGGTCTTGAACGCCGCCTTGACGGCGTTGTTCCGCACGCCGCCGAAGCGCACCCGCGGCGTCTGCTCGAGAGGGCACCGCCGGAGCCCCGCCGCCTCGCTCGCCGCCTCGCACGCGCCGAACACCACCACCGATTCGGTCCCGGGGAAGAGCGGCGGGAGGAGCATCGCGCGAGGGGCGTGCTTACGCAGCCACTCGCTCTGCGCGGTCGGGTCGCAGCACGTGCGGTGACACGGCCCGCCGAGGCGCAACCCGGGGACGTCCAACGTGAAGGCGCCGGGGAGAAACGCGTGCGGGCGGATGGCGGGGGCGAGCGCGGCGGGGTGGGGGGAGGAGGAGGAGGGGGAGGGCGAAGTCGGCGGGGACCGCGCGGAGGAGTCGCCGGCGCGCGAGGCGTCCGCGTCGTCGTCCGCGTCGTCGTCCGCGTCCGTCCCGCTCGCCTCGTCTTCCTCGTCCGTGAGCGCCTGGGGGAGGAGGGAGGACGACGACGGTCAGTGGACTGGTGCGCAGGAGGAGGGGGGGAGGCGGGGGGGAAAAGACGATTCGCGACGCGCGCGGGACCGGGGGACGCCGCGCGCGCACCTCCTCGTCGGGCTCGGCGTCCGCGCTCGCGCCCGCCGCCTCGAGCCGCGGCTCGGGATCGTCCGAGCGTTCGAACGAGTCGTTCAGCACGGAGTCCGGGGACGCCTCGCGCGGGCCGTCCCGCGCCTCCTTCCTCCTCTCGGCGGGACCCGGACGAGCGCTCCCGTCCCCCCGCGAGAGGCTCGGGGACAGCGGCATCGCCGACACCGTGAGCGCGCCGTCCGAGGGCGAACGCGCCGCGCGCATCGCGCGACGAACCGCGCGCGCGCGCGCGAACGCGAACGCGCGCGCGCGCGCCGGGAACGGAGAGGGGGCGCGCGCGGATGCGTGTGGTGTCGGAACGGGAGAATCGACGGCACGACGACGGAGGACGACGAGGTGCGCTGCTTCGCTACTGGATGCGACCGCGCGCGTCGCGCGCGGACCGCGCCTTGCAGCGGTTGGGTTGAAATGGAAATACTTTTAGAACCAAAGGGCGTGGGTTCAAATCCCACAGGGTCGCGAACGGGAAAACCCGTCGAAAGGGAATTATTTTTAGCCGCAGGGCCTCAGGTTCACGCGTGTTGACAAATCATCTCCCTTCCCTCCGCCTCTACGATTCGTAGAGCTTCCCGACGACGTCCCCCGTGACGGAGTAGCTCAGGAACGCCGCCACGGCCACCTCGAATAGGTTGAGGTGTTCGTCCAGCGACGTGGCGAACCCGACGAGGACGCAGAGCGAGACGACGAGCGACGCGTAGACGGCGTCCACGCTGACCCCCCGCCGCCTGAGAAGGCCCATGACGCGTTTCAGCACGTCGTCGATGTCCACCGACTCCCGCCGCAGCGCGCACCGCTCGTCCACGAGCGCCTTCATGTCCGCGCGGAGCGCCTCCGCCTCCGCGCCCACGCACGTCTGCGCGGAGGACCACCCGAGGACGCAGTCGGCGGCGGCGATGCCGTCCTGGCGCACGAGCGCGAAGAGGAACGTCAAGAACCGATCGCGCACCTCCGGGGGGAGCTCGTCGGCGATGCCGAAATCCAAGAGCACGAGCTTCACCGCGCGGCGGCGGTCGATCCCGTCCCGGCCGCCGCGGCGCCGCGCGAGCCTGTAGAGGATGTTCCCGGGGTGTAGGTCCGAGTGCAGGAAGTTATCGCGGAGGAGCATCTTGAGGTAGGTGTCCACGCCGAGCGCGCACGTCGCGGGGTTGTGCGGGGAGCCCCGGCGGATGGCGCCCGAGAGCGCGTCGCCGCGTTCGAACGTCTCGCACAGGAGCCCCTCGGTGACGAGCCCCGGGACGGGCCACGGCGCGCACACCTCCGCGCTCGCGCGGCGAAAGTTGCGCCCGAACCGCCGGAGGTTCCGCGCCTCCACGCGCAGGTCCGTCTGCGCCGTCATCGTGTGCGAGAACTGCCCGAGCGTCTCCTCCAGGTTGAGGTGCGCCAGGGAAGGCACCCGCCGCGTCAGGAAGCGAGCGAAGCGCTTCAGGATGCGAAAGTCCAAGAAAATCTGCCGGTCCACCCCGGGGTGGCGCACCTTCACCGCCACGACGCACCGCGAGGCGAACGAACGCCGCGCCGAGGACGAGAGCGACGAGAGCAGCGCGTCCGCGGAGGAGCCGCCGTCCCGCGACGACGCCGCCGCCGCCGCCGCCGCCGCGCCGAAAAAAAATCCAAACGCGCCCCCCCGACGCCGGCGAGACCCGGCGGCGAGCCCGTGCGCCTGCGCCCCCAAAACCCTCGGCGCGACGCCGGCGGAGGCGCGCGCGGGGGAGCCACCACCCCGCCCCCCCTCCCCCTCCCCGCCCGATCCGTCCGATCCGTCCTCCTCCTCGTCGCGCGCCTGTTCCCTGAGCCTCCGCGCGAGCTCCGGGTCCCTGGCCGCGCACGCCGTCGCCACCTCCGGCCGCAAGACGCAGCGGTACACCTGCGCGATGGACCCCGACGCGACGGGCAGGGCCGGGAAGTGCGCGAACACGCGGTCGGAGGGGACGCCGAGCTCGCGCCGGATCGCGCGCTCCGTCTCCCGGCGCGAGTGCCGCGGGGCGTCGTCGTGTAAAGCGCTCATCGCGTCGCAGAAATCCTCGGGGAAGATGTCGCGCCGAACCGACGCCCACTGCGCCCACTTCACGAGCGCCGCGCCGCAGAGCGAGACGCAAAAGTGAAGGATGAGAAACGCGCGGCGCCGAAGAAACGAACGCGACGCGGAGGAAAAGACGTGCGGCGGCGCCGCTCCCTCGCCGCCGACGCCGCGGCCGAACGCCCGGCACTCGGCGAGGAACAGAAGAGGCGCGGCGACGAAGAAGACGGGGGCGAACGCGACCGCGAGGTACGCCGCGCGAACCGACGTCTCCGCGTACCCGGCGTCCCGCCCGGCGAAACGCGCGTCGCGCCAGATGTCCCCTCGAGCGCCGGCGGAGTCCCGGGAAGCGGCGGATTCGTGGGCGCCTTCGGAAGACCCCGCGTCCGCTTCCGCGCCGGTTGCGTCTGCTTCCGAGCGGTCGTTCGCGTCGGCTTCTGAGCCATAGTTCGCGTCGGCTTCGGAGCTCTCGTTCGCGTCGGCGCGTCTTCGAATTCTCTTTTTCTTCTCCGGCGACGGCGTCGGCGTGGTCGCCGCGCTCGGGGGCTCCGGCGGCGGCGGCGCGAGGACGTCTCCCGTCGCGACGCGGTCGAGGTCCACGCCCGCGACGACGAGGTCCTCCCCGTGCCCGCCCTCGCGGACGCGCCACGGCGCCCCCGCCCACCGCCCCCCGCGCCCGCGCCGTCGCCGCGCCCCGCGCCCCCGCGCCCCGAGGGACCCGCCGCCGCGCGTCGCGACCCACGAGACGTCGAGCCGCGCCGCCCGCGCCGAGCGGAGGTCCCCGCCGAGCGGAGATCCTCCCGGCGCGCCCTCGAACCACCGCCCGGCGTCCCCGAGCCGCGCGTTCGCGAACGCCGCGTCCTCCCTCCCGTTACCGGCGCGCGCATCCTCCCGCCGCCCCGCCGCCACGTTGAGGGCGACGCCCCCGAGGAAGGCGAAGACGCGGCGCGCCGCCGGGGGGGCGGGCCGCGTCGGGACCAGGTCCATCAGCCGGAGCGCCGCCCAGCGGTACCTCGCGTGCCACGCGCGCGCGTCGAAATCGGGGGGGGCGCCCCGGGGCGGGCCCGGGGAGGTGCCCACACCGCCCGGGACCGAGGCGGGACCGGCGGGACCGGCGGGACCGGCCCCAGCGCCCGCCCCGCGAATCCGTCCGGGGTCCGGGCGCGCGTCGGCGGCGGCGGGTTTTTTCGCGGCGCGCGCGCGCGGCGGGCTCGCGAACGCGACCCGCACCGCCGCGAGCGCGGCCGCGCGGCGCGCGGTGGCGTGCCACTCCGGGTTCACGACGCGGAGCGCCGCGCCGGAGACGTACAGCGCGAGCGCGCCCTCGCACGCGCGCGCGGCGACGGCGGCGAGACGCGCCGAGGCCGAGGCCGAGGCCGAGGCGTGAGCGAACGCGCGAGCGCGCGGGACCCGCACCGCCGCTTCGTCGGGCCCCACTTCGTCTCCCCGCGTCCTCCGCGCTCTGATCGCGGACGCGGCGACCCGCGCGGCGCCCGCGGCGGCGGCGACGAAGACGGCGCGCCCGCCCAGCCCGCGCGGGTCCGCGGCGTCCACGCACGCGAGCACGAGGGCGGTCTCGGCGACATCGACAACGCGCGCCGCCGGGTCGCCGACGCCTCCGCCGGCGCTCGTCCGAGTCCAATCGGACCCTCGCGTCGGCGCCCCCGCGGGGCGCTCGGGGAGCGACTCCACGCGGAACAGCTCGAGGACGACGTCCGGACGCCCGCGCGCGAGGCGCCCGCGCAGGCGCACCGGCGCGTCCACGCGCCATCCCTCCGCGTTCGCGCTCGTCGGGGAGACGAGCCCCCCGCGGGGATCCCGGGGATGACCCCGCGGAGAGGGCGCGTCGGGGACGAGACGATAATCGCCGAGGCGCGCCGAGTCCGTCTCCGCGTCGGGACGGGCGGGGAGGAGCTCGGCGAGGCGGAGGGAGGAGGAGGAGGAGGAGGAGGAGGAGGAGAAGGAGGAGGCGCGCGCCTCGGGATCCGCGTCGCCGCGGGGGGCGCCCGAGCGCGTCCTCCCCCGGTGCCACACCATCGGCGCCCCCGAGGCTGGCTCCTCGCGCCCCGAGGGGGAATCCCGAGGCGACGTCAGCTGCCCGAAGGTTCGAGTGAATCCACCGGCGCGCGTCCCGAGCGCCGCCGAATGCGTCGACGCGCGCGCGCGCCTCCGCGCTCGAGGTCGCGCGCGCGCGCGAGCTCGTCCCCGGTCGCGCGGTCGCTCTGGGAAAGGGGGGGGGAGTCGTGCCGATAATTATTTCGCGCAGGTTTGAAGCCCGGACGCGCCGGCGACGTTCAGTGCTGCTGCGCTACTCGAGCGACGACACGCAGGCGCACGACCTCCCGCCGCGCGAGAAGAATGCGTCGGCGGCGCGGCGTGGACGCACAGTCGCGCGCGCGGTGGAGGCGTCCGAGAGAACGAGACTCGCGCGCGGCCGAGACCGCCCCCGAGGCGCACTCGCCGTCTCATCGAGCTCGTGCCCTCGCGCGCGCGCGCGAACCGCGAGGAGGGCCGCGCGGAGGGCCGCCGCCGCTCGGGAACCATGGGCAAGAACCGCGCAAAGACGAAGAAATTCGCGGAGGTGAAGCGCATCTTGAACCCGAAGGAGGCGCGCGTGAGCAAGGGCGACGCGAAGAAGAAAAATAAGCGCGACGACGAGCCCGAACTGAAGCACATGTGCGTCCCGCTCGACGTCTCCTCGTCCGGGACGACTCTCTCCCCCCGGCGGCCTCGAACACGTCGACGCGGCGTCCCCCGCCTCTCGGTCCGCTCGCGGGGGCATCGGGCGTCTCGTCTCTTTCCAGGCTCCGAGTCAGTCCCTTCGCTCTCGTCCCTTCTCTCGTGCGTCACCGCGCTGACGTCCTTCCCCCCTCGCTCCCGCCACGCCCAGTGAGGCGACGTCCTCGGCGCTCTTCTTCAAGCACAACTCCGCGCTTGGTCCGCCGTACAACGTCATCGTCGACACCAACTTCATCAACTTTTCCATAAAGAACAAGATCGATCTGGTGAAGGGGATGATGGATTGTCTGTACGCGCAGTGCGTGCCGCACATCACCGACTGCGTCATGGCCGAGCTCGAGAAGCTCGGGCAGAAGTATCGCGTCGCGCTGCGCGTCGCGAAGGACCCGCGGTTCACCAGACTGCCGTGCACACACCCGGGGACGTACGCGGACGACTGCATCTGCGAGCGCGTGCGACAACATAAATGTTACATCGTGGCGACGTGCGACACCGACCTGAAGCGCCGATTGCGTAAAATACCGGGAGTGCCCATCATGTTCCTACAACAGCACAGGTATAACATCGAGCGATTGCCCGAGGCGGCCGTCGGGGGCGCGCCCAGGCAGGCGTGAGTGGGGTGATGGCGCGTTCGGTTCGGTTCGACGACGGATTCGTTTTCAATACAAAATCTCCCCGAGCCTCTCAAAAACAAAAACGCGCCCTCGTGCGTCAATCAGGGAGTCACATCGAGCTAGCCCATGATGACCTGCCAGGCGGATCCATCGTACACGTACAGAGCGCTAGCGCCCGCCGAGAGGGAGTAGCCCATCGAATCGGTGGTCGCAGCCGCCCCGTTGTTACGAATGAAAAGCATCTGACCCGCCGTCGGCGTGCCGTTGGAGTCGTACGAGATGCTCCAGCCAGCGAAGCTACTCGAGATGAGGACGAAGGACTTCCCATGATCCACAGTCTCCGCTCCCGATGCGAACGAAATTGTCTGAATCGTCCCGAGGGCGAGATTCCCGTCCACGGATAAGGCACCGTCGACGTCGACGTTCCCGTTGCTCGCCGTCACCTTGAACTTCTGCGCGCCGTTGGCGGAGATGGTCAAGTCACCGCTGCTCGACACGGCAAACTTATCGACCGAGTTGGCTTGGCCACCCACGGTCAAGCCACCCCCCACGGCGGCGCTCCCGTCCATATCGACCCCGCCGTCATTCGCGGTGACCGTGAACTTAGAGTTCACGACGAGATCGCCGCCGAACGTCGCACTCGCCGTGGCCTTCACGTCGCCGTGGACGTACAGCTTTTTGTCCGTCTCGGTGTGCGCGCCGCCGACGGAGAGCAACTGCGACGCCACGGTGTTCCCCGACGTCGTCAGGTCATTCTGCACGGTGGCCGAATGGAACGTCGCCGCCGCACTCGTCTGCAAGGTCGTCGAAGTCACCTTCCCGTCCACGATCACTTCCGTCGATGATAGCGCGACGAGGTCGTATTTGGCGCTCAATCCGATGTTCGCGCCGGTGAACCGCACCGATTCCACGTCGACGTACGCCGAGGAGCTGTCAATCTTGACGAAACCGCCGGAGGCGCTCTTAATCGTCAGTGACGTTCCCCCGCTGTGCGTGATCAACGCCGCATCCTCCGTCATCTGCAAGTCATCCGACGCCGTAAGCGTGGTCACCGTCGTCGCCCCGGCCGACAGCGCGTTTGTCACTGTCGCCGAGTCCAGCGTAGCAGCACCCGTCGTCTCCAACGTCGTCGAGCTCACCTTCCCATCAACCGCCATCTCAGTCGCCGACAGCGTGATGAGGTCATCGTTGGCGCTCACCCCGATCTTCGCGTCAGTGATGCGCACCGACTCCACGCCCACATACCCGTTCGTGCTCGAGATCGTGAGCGATCCCCCGGCGCCCCCGGTGTGCTTCAGCACCGCCGCATCTGCCGTCATGTCCAGCTCTCCCGACGTCGTCAGGCTGCTCACCGTCGTCGCCCCGGCCGACAGTGCATTCGTCACCGTCGCCGAGTCCAGCGTCGCCGCGCCCGTAGTCTCCAACGTCGTCGAGCTCACCTTCCCATCAACTGCCACCTCAGTCGCTGTCAATGTGATGAGGTCATCGTTGGCGCTCAACCCGATCTTCGCGTCCGTGATGCGCACCGACTCCACGTCCACGTACTTGCCAGTCCCGCCAGCGATGGACACGTACCCGTT
>MDSW01171226.1_pt1 | contig 10308 bp, 10 predicted proteins | sample 811171 | NCBI WGS metagenome assembly MDSW01 (sample SAMN05326641, study PRJNA326480) | marine metagenome | isolation source: seawater | place: Atlantic Ocean: North West | collected 2012 | reverse complement strand
CCAACAACATCATCAATTTCAAACTTGTTCAAAATTTCATTTACAACAATTGCAATAATTGCTCCAATAATTCCAACAAAGATAGATGTCACAGAAGTCATTGAATTACACCCAGCTGTGATTGCAACCAAACCTGCAAGAGGTCCCAGGATAATATAAAAAGGATCAGGTTTTTTAAATCTAAAGTATGAAATACTTAAACCAGTTAATAAACCAAATGCAGCAGCTAAAAATGTATTTATTAAAATTAATGGAACAACTTCATCCATTGCACCATTACTGCCACCATTAAAACCAAACCAACCAAACCATAAAATTAATGTACCTAAAACTGCTAAAGGAAAACTAGAGCCAGTAAATTTACCTCTATTTGCATCTGAATATTTTCCTATTCTAGGACCTAAAATTAAAACAGCAGATAGCGCAATCCAACCACCTACTGAATGAACTATTGTGCTACCCGCAAAGTCAACAAATCCTATATCTGTTAGCCATCCAGTTGTTTTAACTTGCCCAGTTACTGCAAGTAATTGTCTTGTTGCATCAATGTTATTTAAATAACTAGAAGACCATGCCCAATGACCAACTATGGGATATATAATTCCTGTTGCTATAATCGTGATTATCAAATATCCATTAAATTTCATTCTTTCAGCAACAGCGCCTGATACAATTGTGGCGGCTGTAGCAACAAACATTGCTTGAAAGACGAAGTAAGTCATGTATTCAGCTTGATCAGTTTTAAAAAAGAATAAATCAGTTCCAAAATAGCCATTAAAACTTTTTCCAAACATTAAACCGAAACCAAATAGCCAAAAGATTACAACCGCAAGACCAAAGTCGGCAGCATTTTTAAGAGCAACGTTAATACTATTTTTATGTCGTGAAAGACCAGTTTCCATGCACATAAAACCTGCTTGCATTATAAAAACTAAAATTGCGCAATCTATAACCCAAAGGGTATCAACAAATGATTTTACTGACTCCAAATCTATATTCTCCATTTTTTTCTCTAAGTTATTATATTAAAAAATACATCATAGATTATTAATGTTCAAAATAGGTTATTATTCTTTATTTCTCCAGATGTAATAAAAAACATAAGGAGATAAAGCCGGCACAATGCCAAACCAAAACCATTCATCCCATCTAAAACTTTTATCTAACATTGGACTTTTTAATCCATTCCACCAAGTCAAATACCCTATGAATATTATCCACGTTAAACTAATAGTAAAATAAATTTTAAATTTTCTTGAAATGCTACCAGTAAAAAAAATTTTAATTTTTTCAAAAACTTCTTGAAAATTCATTTAATTAACACTTTGTTGGATCTTGAAACCCTTTGGAGTTTAAACAATATTTTGTTGGGGAACTTGAGGTATTTTCTTTTGCAATAATTCTATATTTTTCATTATTGGTATTAATTATTACTGTACATATATTGTAACCTAAATCATCTGAAATACTATCTGATCCACCTAAAAGGTTTTCCTCTATATTATTTGATGATGTTGAGTCTGGATCGCAAGTAGTAGAGCCGCTTTTTGTTGTGTAGTACTCTCCCTCACCTGAATACCATTCTGTTTGACCGAGGGCTATTTGCTGCATAACATTTTGGACTGCTTTTTTTTTTGCTGAATTTACATAGCCATTATAGCTTACAATACCAATTGCTGAAATTATTCCTATTAGAGCAACGACAACTAAAAGCTCGATGAGTGTAAAACCCGAGCTTTTAGTTGTCATAAAATATAAAGATTAATCTTTGTATTATTCAACCAATAAAGTATCGTTTAATGGATCTTCTCCACTAGCAACGCATGTTGATATCGTAACTTGGGTAGCTGTACTTTTTACATTTGTTCTGCCATACGTACTTGTTGTACAATCAGCTTTTGCTGAAAATTTTGCTGCATCAAAAATTGCGTTTGAAGAACTATCAACTTCTCCATATGAGTTTTTAAATTCAGATAATGCTGCAGCTGCTGCTTTACTTACTTCTCCAGCAGATGATCTGCTGCTACAAGTTAGTTTGTCTATACCGCTTTTATCTTTCATTGCAGTTGAGTCCCCGATGTTACATTTTTGTAATTCTGCCGCTATATATTTAACAACTGTTGCGTGGTTTGATTTAGCTCCAGACTTTTTTGCGCTAGATGTATATCCTGAGTAAGCAACAACACCAACGGCAGCTAAAATACCAATGATTGCCACAACAACCAATAATTCTATAAGTGTAAAACCTTTATTATTTTTTTTCATAAGTATTGATCCTATTTTAAATAAAAATATGTGTATACATATAATTTATATCTTTGAAAAGGCAATATCTATACTTTAAATGTAATCAAATTGGGCTATTTTTGTTGATTTAGCATGGAAATTTAATAAATATTAATATTTATGTCATACAAAGTTACTGAAGACGGAAATATATCAATTGTTCACCTGGATGGTGAAATTGACATGGATGTAACTGAAAAAGCTAAAGAAGTAATAATGCCTTTAATAGAGGCAAAAAAAGAAGTTCATCTGAATTTAAAAGAAGTCCAATATATGGATTCATCTGGAATTTCAGTTTTAATAGAAAGTCATCAAAAAGCAACCGAATTAGGAACAAAAGTTGTTTTAAAAGAAATAAGTAAGTCAGTTTTGAAAGTCATTATGATGGCAAAATTAGAACAAATTTTAAATCTGGATTGATGGAAAAGAATGTCAAATCAAAATTTAGCTCAAATCTCTGAACAGAAAGATTTTACTGTAAGTTCATCAAGTTTAAAAGATGTGAGATCTTTTTCTAGAGAAGTTTTTGAAAAGGTTAATTTAGATCAAGATTTAAAAGATGAATTAGTTCTCGCAATAGCTGAAGCTGCACAAAATATTGTTAAACACGCTTACCAAGGCCAAGCCACAGATGATAAAATGGAAATTAAAATATCATTAGATAATGGAGAATTAGAAATAGGTTTTTTTGATAAAGGAAGACCAGTTGATCAGAATAACGTTAGACATAGAAAAATTGATGATGTTAAACCAGGTGGATTAGGAACATTTTTTATACAGCAAATTATGGATGCAGTTGTTTTCAAAGAAGGTGAAAAGCCTTGGATTAACCATTTAATCTTAACAAAAAAAATTAATTACTGACCTATTATAGCGCCAACATTGAATATTGGTGAATACATAGCTATCATTAATCCACCTATCATAGTCCCCATGAATACTATCATAATTGGCTCAATCATACTCGACATATTATCAACTGATGTGTCGAATTCTTCTTCGTAGTATGACGAAACAGATGTGAACATTTCATCTAAATTTCCAGTCTGCTCTCCGACAGAGATTAGCTGACTAAATGTTGGAGGAAAAACAGGTTCTTTCAAAAAAAGTTTTGTTAGTGTATCTCCAGAGAAAACACCTTTTTTAACATTTTCTAATGCTTGTGTAACAACATCGTTATTACTTACTTGTTTTGCAATTTCAATACTTTCTAATAAATTTACTCCTGCTGAACTTAAATTTCCCATAATTAGAGCAATTCTAGCAATTAAAGATTTCAAAATCATATCTCCAAAAACTGGCATTTTTAAAACTTGCTTGTGCCATTTGTATCTAATCGCTGGGATTTTAGTTGTGGTGTACTTGAAGATTACAAAAATTATCACTGTAATTATTCCGAGAGTTAGTCCTCCTGCACCTCTCATAAAATTACTTGCAGTCATAATAACTGCTGTAGGCGTGGGTAACGCTACTCCCATTCCATCATACATTTCTGCAAAAACTGGGACAACTTTAATTAACATAAATACCATTACAGTTATTGCTACTGTGAACATCACAACTGGATAAGTTAATGCACTTTTTATTTTCTTTTTGACCTTTTCTCTTTTTTCCAATGAATCTACTAATTTAAGCAAAAAAACATCCAATTTTCCGCTAGCTTCTCCAGCTTTTATTAAATTGATATAAATATTATCAAATATTTTTGGATATTTTTCAAAACATTTAGAAAGAGTAACTCCACCTTCAAGACTTTTTCTTATATCTTCAATAATCTCTTTCATTGTAGGATGTTCAATTTGATCTCTTAACATTGATAGAACATTTAAAATCGGCAATCCCGCTTTAACCATAGTTGCAAACTGTTTAGAAAACAGCATTACATCCTGAGCTCCAACTTTTTTCTTACCAAACGAAAAACTGCTTTTCTTGCCCTTTTCTTTTGCAGCTTTTTTCTTTTTTACTTTATTTAAATTAGTAATAATTATTTTTTGTTCTTTCAGTTTGAAGGATGCTTCTTCTTGATTAATAGCCTCTATTTCCCCTTCTATATATTTCCCTGCTGAAATACCTTTATATGAAAATGTTTCTGAAGACATTTTATTCTACTGATAGAACTCTATCGTATTCTCTGAAGTTTAGATCACCAGTTAATATAAGTTCTCTTCCCATGTCTTGCATTGTTCTAAAACCTTCTTTGCTAGCTATCTCTTTTAGTTCTGGGGTTGTTGCTTTTCTCAAAATAGCCTCTTTGATGGGTTTAGTAACATTCAATATTTCATAAATTCCCATTCGACCTTTATATCCAGTATCCTTACATTTCGGACAACCTTTACCTTTTTGAACTTTTGCCCTTGATGCTTGCTCAACAGTAAATCCTAAATCTGCCAGTGCTTTTGGGGTAATGTCTTCATCTGGTTCTCTGCATTCTGAGCATGTTTTTCTAGCAAGTCTTTGCGCTAAAACTAAACTTACAGCAGCACTAATCAAGTAATCAGGGGTACCCATATTTTGCAATCTGGTAATAGTGCTTGGAGCGTCATTAGTGTGCAAAGTACTAAAGACTAAGTGACCAGTTAATGCTGCCTTTAATCCTATATCTACAGTTTCTTTATCTCTCATCTCACCAACTAAAATTATTTCTGGGTCTTGTCTTAAAAAAGATCTTAGGGCAGTTGAAAAATTGAAACCAATATCATCTTTAATTTGAACCTGTCCAACTCCATCAAGTTCATACTCAACAGGATCTTCTGCAGTTAAAATATTTAGATGAGGTTTGGAAACTTCTTTTAATATACTATATAATGTGGTCGTTTTACCAGATCCTGTAGGACCAGTAACTAAAACCAATCCTTGAGTTCCATGTATTGCTTTTCTTAAATTTTTTAAATCAGTTTCTTCAAAATTAAGTTGTTCAAGACTTATATCTCCAGCATCTTTATTGAGTACCCTCATTACAATTCTTTCATTTGTTGCTGTTGGTAAAATAGAAAGACGAAGATCAACAACCTTACCATCAATTTTAAATGGTATTGCTCCATCTTGGGGTAATCTTCTCTCAGCAATATCAAGTTTACCCATTATTTTAAATCTTGTAACAACTGCTCCATAATTAGAGTGTAAAAATTTCTTAAAATGTTCTTGTTCTTGCAAAATTCCATCAAGCCTATATCTCACCCTTGACGTAAATCGATAAGGTTCAATATGTATATCTGATACTCCAGATTTAATTGCTTCTGCAACAACTGCTGTACTAAATTTTATAACCTCAGATTCATTTTCAATTGCCTCAATATCTTCCTCTGGTGGTTTTTCTAAAACTTCCGCCTCATCATCAACATCATAATCAAAAGTTTTAGTTTTTTCCGCATTAGTTTGCTTTATATCTGAAATTGTTCTTTCGCCATCTGCCAAAAGCTTATCAACAAAATTTGAAATATCTGAAACTTTTGCAGCATGTAACTCTATATCCATTTTAGTAATTGTTCTAAGGTTTCTCATTAAACTTAGTTTTGAAATATCAGAAATAGCTATATGAAGTACTCTTCCTTCAATTTTAAATGGAGCTATAAAGTTCATATTTATATAATTTGATGGGAGCACATTTTTTAATGCATCTGTTACTTCAACTGATGAAAGATCAATTATATCTAATGATTGATCTTGAACTAAAAGATCTAATATTTTATGTTCATCAGTAAGATTTAATTCAAAAACAGCTTCTAGCTGCGATTTGTTTCCTTCTCCTGATATCTTTTTAATTTCAGCAAGATCTTTTCCGGATATTATATCTTGATCAATCAAAATATTTATTAAATTAATCTCTGACTCTCTACTTATATTAATCATTATAAAATTCTCGGTGCAATAAATACTAATAATTCATCTAGATTATCAGCATTTGACTTTCCTTTAAAGAGATTACCTATCACAGGCATATTACCTACACCTGGTGTTTGGCTCTTAGAAGTTGATAAAACGTTTTTTTTAATACCACCAATAACCACTATATCTCCATCTGCCACCAGTAATTTAGTTACAATTTCCATTTTATTAATTGGTGGTTCATCAGATGAAGCAGTTCTATTTGGAGTATCATTATTAACTTGAATAGTTAGCAATACATTTCCATCTCCAATTATACTAGGTGTTACCTCTAATTTTAATGCTGCTTCTTTAAATGATGTTGATGTAGTTCCATCAGATGTTGTTTGATATGGTATTTCCTCACCTTGAGTGACAGTTGCAACTTGATTATCTAGGGTAAAGACTTTTGGATTTGAAATAGTTCTTCCCATACCCATACTTTCAAGGGCAGTAATTTCAGCTTTTAAAACACCTGACCCTGTTCTTTTTAATATTCCAATTCCACTAGTTGCACCTGTTACAGGGAAATTTGCCAATGTATCACTAGAACTACCTAATGCAGCTGATGTTCCAGGATCTGTTCCAGCTTCACTTCCTGTGCTTGCTCCTGCTACACCGCCAGATACCGAGCCAGCTCTATTGTAATAACCGCCAAGTCTTGTTCCAAGAGCTCTTTCAAAATCTGAATTAGCTTCAACAATAAACGCTTCAATTAATACTTGTTTAGTTCTTATATCTATTTCTTTGATAACCTTGTCAACAACGTCGAGATCTTTCTCTTTTCCTCTTACAATTATTGATCTAGTAGTTATTTCCTCTGTGATTTGAATTGGTGTATAAGAACTATCTCCTGCAGATGAAGTAAACAATTCTTCTATAGTGGTCTTTGCCTGTGCAGGTGTTATGTAGTACAATCTAAATATTTCCGAATAAATCGGCTCTACACTATCTTCTAATTCAACTTTCTTTTTCACAGCTTGGGCTCTTTCTGACTTATATGTTTCTTGTTGCGTTAACGTTTCAGGTGAGTGAACTCTTATTAGATTGCTAGCAACATCAACATCCGATGCATAATTCTTCATGTCTAACAACGCTTGAAAGGCTTTATCCCATGGAACATCTATTAATTCAGCTGAAATTGCTCCAGCAACTTCATCTCCTACCAATACATTTATCTCACCTATTTTACCCATCAACTTCATAGTTTCTTTATAATCTAGGTTTTTAAATTTAAGTGTTACCCTTTGTTTTAATAAAGGATATTCATCTGGGATAATAAGATAGTTTCTTTGTGCCTCCGATGAAATCTTTTTCCTTTTTCCAAGCTTTTTTGCGTCTCCCTCTAAAGGTTTAGGGCCCATTTCAAGAGTTTTTGAAATTTCAGATTTTCCTGCCTCAACAATATTTTTGTCTTTTATTAATGGGGTATTGTGCTTAAAAGGTTTGTTGTATTTCTTTCCAAATTGTGAATTGGGTCCACATGCATTTAAGATGATAGATAAAATTATTAAAGAGGCAATAGTATAAAATTTTTTAATATTCATTTGCCTCTCTAACTAGATTGTTAAAATCAATAATCATAAATTTTCCATCTTCTTTTTTGAAAATTGCTTCAGTTAATCTTAAATCAACCAATTGAATTTTTCCAAGATATTGTCCTAAAGTCAAAGTTAAAACTTCTCCTCCGGAATTAACAAGTGATATGTAGCTGTAGTCTTTTCCAGAAATTAGCCCAGCAAGTTTAAAATTATATAAGCTCATTTCGTTATCTTGCTCTTCATTTGGAATATTTGAATTAGAATTTGTACCTTCATTTCCAGCAAAAGGATCATTTAATGGAACTTCCTCTTCTTCTTCTTGAAGTTCTTTAGCAATTTCTTTTGCTCCATCTAAAACTTCTTTTTTTTTATCGTGACTATCGGCAAAAGAAATATCAATTAATAAAAAAAAGCTAAAAAACAGAAAAGTTAAAATTTTAAAAAAATTCATTCGGTAGTCCTACAATTGTTAGTTCTCCTTTAGCTACTATCGCACCAGTTGAATCATTTTGTACTATACTTATACTCTCTTTGTCAAAATTTAACATTTTGTTTTGTCTAGATACTGCTCTTTTGAACTTTATATATCCAAGAAAGTTACCTTTAATTTCGTAATCTACAGGTATTTTATAATAAGATACCATATCTTTCTTAATATCTTTTGCTGCTTGTGCACTAACACCTTTTTTAAAAACTGGTTCAGGTTTTTTCTTTTCAATTTTTGAAATAACTAAACCATTGACATCAGCATATTTACTTAAACTTTCATAAAGTCCTTCAACCTCTGCTTTGGAATGAAACAAGGTAGACGTTTTATCAAAATCAGGCTTCATTTTTTTTATCCGTGTTCTAAAATCTAATATCTCTGATTCAAACTGTGAAATTTCTTTTTGTTTTAAAATTTTATCGTTATATTTTTCTTTTCTTTCTTGAACCATTGGATTTAAAATTACATAGTAAATTATCAAAAATAATAGTACTGCTAAAAAACCTGAACCAAATTTAATTAAAGTTTTTTTATCAATAGTTGAGAACTTTTGTTTTAAATCGTCCATTGTTATATTTTTTAAATCCATTATGACTGCTCCAGTACACAGGCTACTTTAAAGCCCTTCATTTTTTGAGACCCCTGTTGACCTTGCGGCAAAGTCATACTTGCAAGAGAGGCTTGTGAAATAAGTTTTTTATTATTTAAATTACTAATTAATTTAAGGATATCTTGATCGCTGAAAGCTGTTCCTTCTATTATAACTAAATCAGACCCATTATAATCTATTGAGTTAAATTTAACTCTCTTCGGAACAGCTGAAGCAATTTGAGCAAGTACTCTGAAACTTACTGTTTTATTTGATTTTATTGATTTGCTTAAATTTAATGATTTAAGCATTATACCTATTTCTTTTGCATATTTATTTTTTTCTGAATTTTTAAGCTTATGTTCTTTCACAATTTGATCATAACCTTCAATTTTTTTATTAAGAGTAGTAATTTGCCAAAATGCTAAACCAAATAAAACTATATATATAATTGCAACAATTCCAACTACTCCCTTAAATGCAAAATTAGAGAATGCTTTTGCTTTTTTTTGAGCAATCATATTTTCTCTGTTTGGTAATAAGTTAATATTTTTAACTGCTGTAACAAATTTATAATAACCAAACACATCAAGTTTTCTAAAAGCTAATCCCATGACTGTGGAAAAGTAAGATCTGTTTTCAATTTTAACTTCATTTTCAAGTTGTGCCGGAATTTTTATACCATCAAACGGATCAAATAAATTATATCCTGTATTAACCATATTTTTTCTAAAACTAGCTAAATATTCTTCTACGTTATGTAAATTTGAAGTAACTTTTAAATTTCTAATTCTTTTTTCATATTTTTGTTCAAAATCTTGAACTGCTTGTTTAACTTGTGTCATGTATCTTCTAACAAGTGCTTCCATTTCCTCTTGATTATTGCTTTCTTGTAAGGTTTTACGATCTTGAGATCTAATAAAGATATCGGTTATGATTGGATTATTTTCAAAAAGTATCATCACATAATTTTCATCTAATCCAAATTCCAAAACCGCGGTCAAATTTGAGTCCTCTATTGATCCTGCAATTTGATTTACCTGGTCTACTGCAGATTTTAATGCAAAACACTTAACATCAATAATTACAGCATTTAGCCCACCTTTTTTTATAATATCTGTGTAACTATTTATGTCTGACAACTTGGAAGCAACGAATAATATATCCATCGTATTTCCAGTTTTATCTTTATTTATTACTTGATGAAAAATTGAATACTCAGCAAGGTTGTCGGTTAGCTGAACTAAATTTTCCCAAAGTGAATCTGTATCAATTGCTTTTTTTAGTTCTTCATCAGTCATTAAAGGTGCCGTAACAACTCTTATGATCGCGCTTGTTACAGGAATAGCAATAGCAGCATTTGTAGTCGTGATTTTTGATTTTTGTAATGCAAGCTTTAATTCATCTGCAACTTTATCAGGATGCTCTAATACAGTTCCGTTTTCTGGAATTCCTTCAAACTTATGTACGTGAAACTTATCTAAGACCCATTGATTTGCTTTATTACTTGATACTTGTGATAATCTTATTTCATTTGGTGT
>MDSW01165266.1_pt1 | contig 10308 bp, 4 predicted proteins | sample 811171 | NCBI WGS metagenome assembly MDSW01 (sample SAMN05326641, study PRJNA326480) | marine metagenome | isolation source: seawater | place: Atlantic Ocean: North West | collected 2012 | reverse complement strand
TGGAAGCCTTGAAGGTATTCATGGTGGCTGTCAGCTTTCTTGGACACGGACAGGTACTCGAGTGCCACCGATTCCAGGTCCAGAACAATTATTTGAAAAGCTCTTTGTTGATGCCACAGGGAAAGAAAAGAATTCTGCAACAGATCGCTTGGCCCTCCAAAACTCTATCCTGGATGCCGTTCGAGAACAGGCACATGATTTAGAGAGGTCTCTTAGTCAGGGGGATAAGAACAAACTTGATGAGTACTTTACATCGGTGCGTGACGTTGAAAAAGGAATCGCTCGTAGACGTCAATGGATTGATGTTCCAAAGCCTGAGGCAATGATCAAACAGCCGCAGAATCGGAACATGGTTGAAGATCTTCCATTGCTTTACGACTTAATAGTTATGGCACTACAAACAAACACAACAAAAATTGCAACATTGGAAATAGGTGGTGATTTCAATCCTGCAGATCTTGGAATCCGAGGGGGCTACCACAGCCTTTCACATCATGGTCAGCTTCAGGAACGAATTGATGCACTCATTACTCTGGAGACGTATCAGATTAAGCAGTTCGTTCGGTTCGTCAAAAAGCTTGCAGCGACCTCGGATGATACAGGCCCATTGATTGATACTACGACTGTTCTTTTTGGCAGCGGTATGGGGGATGCGAATTCACATACCAATCGAAATCTTCCAATTGTTTTGGCAGGAGGAGATTTTTCACATGGAAATCTTCTCACATTCGATGTAGGGCACCCACATCGCCCACCATTAGCAAACCTTTTTGTAACAATGCTCCAAAAGTTTGGTGTTGAGGTAGATTCTTTCGCCAAGAGTACGGGGACGTTACGGGGCTTGGCGTGATGAAATTTTGGTGTGGTGCAAAATTTATCGTAGCTTTCTGCTTGTCAATTAAGGCGTTTCCAGCTATTCAGAGCTATGCGAAGGCGAATCCATTAGAAGAGATAGAGGGATTCTTCGAACAACATTGTATTACGTGTCACAACAGTAGTGATCAAAGTGGTGATCGTGATTTCGAAGAACTCAGTTTGCTTCAGACGGATGTTGAAACACAGCTGCTGGTCCAAGAAATCATCGATCAAATCACTCTTGGGTCAATGCCCCCAGATGATATGGAGCAGCCGACAGATGAAGAACGGTTGGGTGTGATTCGTGCGTTGACGACAAGTCTGCAGTCGATGCGTCAGCAGACAGTAAGTACCGGTGGCAGGACCGTTCTGCGAAGGTTAAGTCAACGTGAGTACCGAAATACTGTAAGTGACCTACTCGGGATCAGTATGATCACATTTGACCCAACCCTAGCCTTTCCGCATGACTCGCTATCTCATGGATTTGATAATATTGGTAATCGGCTTGTGACATCAGGATTTCTCCTAGAGCAGTACCTTAAGGCTGCAGATGCGTCTGTTGAGAAAGCATTTCTTTCAGGGCCATACCCAGAACCACAGGCATGGAGTTTTGCATCGAATTTCAAACAGCAGCCTGAATTAAATAGTGCGCATCAAAAAGCCTTTGATCAAAAATATCTTGTTCTCTACGAGCACCCATTCAACGACAAGACCGAAGGAGCGTATGGGGCGATTGATGCATTTCCTCAAGGAGTCCCAGTCGATGGATTGTATAAGGTACGTGTGCTCGCGAGCGCCCTTCACCGAAAAACACCATACAGCTTAAAGGCAGTCAAGATAGATACAGCTGAGCAGTTTCGCATGGGTATTCGGCCAGGCAGTTCATCCATAGGAACAATGTACAAGGCGCAGCCTCTACAGCCGAAATTGGCAGAACATGTTATTGCTGATGATGTCGAGCAATGGTACGAGTGTGTTGTTCCGCTTGATGAAGGATACAGCCCTCGTTTCACATTTGAAAACGGTCAGCATGATATTCGTGGTGCATATTCTCGAATTTTTAAGTTGCATCGGGATACATTCCCTGAATCACTGCGGGATCAAAAGGGAATTGTGCAGCAAAGAATAACAGTGCTTCGTGATGGATTCATGCCACAAATTCGAATAAAGAAGGTAGAAATTTATGGTCCACTAAAAACTTCTCCTCAGATCAACAATTATCAGCGGCTTATTGGTGGTCCGACCCTTCGCAAAGAAGAAATTCCTCACCACATCGAAAAATTTGCGACACAAGCCTTCCGAAGACCAGTTTCTTCCACGGATCTAGAAGAATTCCATGCTTTATTTCATTCTCAAAGTCAGTCTGGACGCACACTTCCTGAAGCATACAAAGATGTGCTGAAAGCGATTCTCTGCTCGCCAAAATTTTTATATTTTAGTTCAGAAAAACAGGAAACAGCAGCTAGAAAAAGAGTAAAGAAGATTTCTCAGCACGCTTTAGCGGAGCGACTTTCTTATTTCCTAACCTCATCAATGCCTGACCCTCAGCTCCGACAAAAAGCTGATGAAGGGATGTTGAATTCTCGTCATGTGCTCCGTGATGAAGCGACCCGGCTTCTTGCAAGTGAAGTTTCAAATAAGTTTATTCATGACTTTTTGGAGAGCTGGCTCAATCTTCGAGAGCTCGGCAGTATGCCACCAGATTTAGAAACATTTCCAGAATATTATGCAGCAAATTTACAGCCGGAAATGAAGCAGGAAACACAATTGTTTTTTCGTCATCTGCTTGATGAAAATCTGCCTTCACGAGAGTTTCTTAGTGCGAACTACAGCTTCATTAATCGCGATCTTGCAAAATTGTACGGTGTTCCTGAAAAGATACCCGCTCATGAAGCTGCAGCATTTCAACGTGTAGAGTTTAAGAATTCGAATCGTGGTGGCCTGCTTGGGCAGGGTAGTGTCCTGACAGTGACAGCAAACGGAATTGAGACTTCACCAGTTATTCGCGGTGTCTGGATGCTAGAACACATTCTGGGAACCCCAACTCCCCCACCACCGGATGACGTTCCAGCAATTGATCCGGATGTTCGTGGTGCGAAGACTGTTAAAGCACAACTTGAAAAGCACCGTTCTTCGGCTACTTGTAATGAGTGTCATAGAAAGATTGATCCACTCGGTTTTGCAATGGAGTGTTTTGATCCAATTGGACGAACACGAACTACATACGATGTCCGTGGAAAACTAAAAGTCGACACAGAGGGAATTCTGCCTGGTGGTGAAGCATTTTCAGATTTGGCAGAACTAAAGAAAATATTGGTGTCTCATGAAGAGTTTTTTGTACGTACACTTGTTTCACATCTCCTCACCCATGCCATCGGACGACATATTGAACCAGAAGATCGGTCTGCCATAGACAAAATAATGCTGGCAGTTAAGGATGATGGTTTCAGGCTTCACGATCTAGTTCTGGCGGTCATTACGTCTGATATTTTTGCCAGATAAAAGTTTCCGAGACCTTGTCGGTCGTAAGTAAGGGGTTTATCAATGTTTTGTCATCGTGTCGTATGGATTTCAGTAGTCGCGCTTTCAGCAGTGCCTGGTTTTTGCAATGAACTTATTGATACCTTCACCTCAGAAAAATTTGAAACAAGAACAGCCGAACGTGGGGACTGGTCATTTCGTGCTGGTGTGGCTTCAGTTGTATCTGATCCAGTTCTATATAAGAAATACGCGAATCACGGTCCGATACTGAAGTGGTCAGTTGATTGTTCCCAAGGGGAAACCGCCTTTGCGATGAAACCGTCGGATTGCCAGCGGGTAGTTTTCACACTAAATGATGATGGGCATGTTTTTCGGATCTCTTTGATCAATCCAGAAAAGGCGATGAGTCCATGGCAGGCGAAAAGCAAATCACGAATGATTGCCTGGGCGGAAAAATCATCAAAGACCAATAAAGGAGACTCGTTGATACCACGAGGTTTTCCATCTCTCGGTGAATTAGATAACAAATGGACAAATGTCTCTGTTGCTATTCATGCTGATACAGCCGTAGTTACTATCGGGAATTTTCAAACAGAAATTCAACATAAGGCAATGCAAAGAGAAAAATCACAGATAACTATTTCATTTGCATCCGGTAGCCTGCAGGTTCGTGATTTTTGTTTTCAGGACAACAAAAGAGACTCTTGATAGTGGCTTAGGAATCACGAACATTCTTAATGGCTGTTTAGTAATATATCCTTATTCTCAAAATTTTTTGCTGGAAGGTGAACTTCATGTTGTTTAAAGCTGCACGAATTCTTTGTATTCAAAGTGCGTGGATCCTGCTCTTTATTGCTCAGTCAATGCATGCTGCTGAGCCAGTGCGTATGGGAAGTGGCTTCATGACGTTTGATACTGTGCCTGACTGGGGTCTGGATTCTCAGGGGAAATCACAGATCGGATCGACTCACGGAAACGTTGTTGTTGACAGTCAAGGACAAATCTACACCAGTTCAAGTCGTGGAATCTTTGTATTTTCTTCTGACGGAAAGGTCTTGCGACAGTATCTTGGAAGCGATCACACGGGGCTTCACGATATGGAAATACGAAATGAAGATGGCCTTGACTACATATATGGAGCACGAAATAAAGCCGGTGAGGGAATTAAGTTTGAAGCAGTAACAGGTGAAGTCAAGATGCGATTCGGTATTCCAACCAAAGAGGAATGTGGTTTAGAGATAGCCAAATGGTCACCAACAGCAATAACTGTTGCACCTGATGGTGATGTCTACTTGTCAGATGGATATGCCAGTAACCGAATCTTTAGGTTTAATAAGGACGGGGAATACCAATCACACTTTGGAAGGAAAGGGAACGGTACGAAAGAATTTAATACGGCCCATGGGATGACTCTCGACAACCGATATAGTCCTCCACGACTTCTAATTTGCGACCGAAATCATCAGCCCAAAGGTCGACTCGTTCACTATAGTCTTGACGGCAATTATATAGAAGAAGTCATGCCCGGACTTGGGATGCCAACGTCGGTTGCCATACGAGGTGACTACGTAGCGGTACCAGATCTGCAAGGAAGATTAGTGATTCTTGATAAAGATAATACGATTATTTCTGTACTTGGGTTCAACTCAGATACCAAAACACGAGGTAGTTTCAAAGTGCCACAGGAGCAATGGCAGGAAGGGATATTTAGTGGAACTCATGGGGCATGTTGGGATGACGAAGGAAATTTGTATGTACAAGACTGGAATGTTTCTGGACGAATTATGAAACTTGTCCGGGTTTCTGTTGGTCAAGGCGAGCAATAATCGAGATTAAAAGGTAATTGCCACCATAGGTCAGGTGCAGGGGCACCAATGACTTGTTGGGGTGCACGTTCATCCTGTTTGATGGCTGTTGCTCCTGTTTTCTGTACAGTTCAACAGCACATGACTTTTGGAGTGAACGATAACTGCATAGTTAAAAATCTGATTACAGGTTAAAAGATCGTAATTGCAAAGAAAGTATAGATGATCATGTTCACGGAATTCTGATCGCTGGATAAACTACAGCGACTATGCCACTTTCTATTCAGTACGTTACGAGTTTGGATGCGATTGTCGACGAGGCTGTTGAATTCCTGTCTCAGCCAATGGACTTTTTTACGTCCCACAAGATTGTGATTCCAACTATTGGCGCCCGCAGTTGGTTAGCTGATAAACTTGCGAGAAAACTTGGTTCAACAGCCAAAGGTTTAGGTGACGGGATAGTGGCAGGAGTCGATTTCTCCTATCCAGGCTCACTGTCGCTATTGATTGGGTCGTATGAATATGAGAACGATCCATGGTCCGTTGAGCGACTTACATTTTCGGTACTGGATGTTATTACGAAGTCTCAACAATACGAGTGGCTCATTCAGCAGGCAGGTGGTCCTTTACTAGCAGCTCGGCGTATTGCCGACAGATTTGATCATTATCACTTTCGACGACCGGGCATGATTTTAGGGTGGGAGGATAATAAGCCGGTTCTGGCTCCTGTGGCTGAAGAAATGAAAGGCCCAGACAACGAGTTTCTTATTAGGTTGGCCCGGAATGATCGCTGGCAATTCGATCTCTGGCGGTCGGTTCGCGCTGTTGTCAATCAACCAAGTCCACCAGCTCGGGATCAAAATGCTGAAGGCCCGGTTCCGTCAACAGTTCTCGTAGCGGGTCTCGAGGCACTCTCGTTACAACAAATCGAAGTGCTTAAAAAACTTTCGTTACTCAAAGACAAAAACGGAGAGTACTGTGACGTCCGTACATTACTGATTCATCCATCACCGCCGCTTCAAGTTCGCTGGGAGCAGTCTGCTCCCGCCGTAACGCCTGGATATCTACCGCAAAAACAAGAGATTGAGAGTACACAAGATGGAGATCCGCTTGTCACTTCGTGGCTACGGGGAACACAAGAGAGCCAAATGCTACTTGCTTCCCAAGGTTTTACACCAAAGCACGCAACTCAGAGCCAAAGTGAAACCGGCAAGCGTTCCTCATCACTTTTAAAGCCAGCATCACTTTTACAATCAGTGCAGCAGACAATCACAGACGGAAGCGTGCGTGCCGATACTGTTTGTAAAGCAGATGAGTCGTTACTTATTCATCGTTGTCATGATCTCAGCAGGCAGGCGGAGGTCATTCATGATGCTCTTCTTCATTCATTGAAGCAACATAAGGATCTTGCCCCTCATGATATTCTTATAGTGAGTCCACGGATTTCTGAATTAGCACCTCATCTTGAGGCAGTCTTTAGTCGTACACTTGCAGATGGTAGCCATAAGATTGAACTACCACTTGTCATAGCAGATCGAGGAATTCGTGAAGTAAGTGACGGAGCTGAGCTTCTTATTGCATTGCTCAAACTCATTGGTTCGCGATGTTCGGTCGATGAGATGTTAGCGGTCGCTACGCATGCTCTAATACAGAGGCACTATGGTCTTGATGACAGCACAATAGAAGTTTGGCACCGCTGTATCGAACGTACGCGTATTCGCTGGGGTATTGATGGTCCTCGCCGCAAGCGGGATGGATTGGACCAACCAGATTTAGCAGCACATACATGGTGGCATGGTCTTGAAAGAATGCTACTGGGGACAGTGCTTCCGGATGGGACACCAGAGCCAGCACTTGGTGGCGTTGTGCCATTGACTGGCGTAGATACTGCAGATATCGAATCGATAGCGCCACTTTTATCTATCATGCGGGTGGTCGATGCGTTAGATCACCTTGTGGCAAGTGATCGATCTGTTGGGGAGTGGTGTGATTATTTTGAGCAATCATTGATACAGCTCATTGGGGATGAAGCAGAAGAGTTGGAAACAGTAGTCTATGAACTTGATCAATTACGACGGGTTGCAACAGAGATAAAAGTACCATACCACGATATTAAAACGATTCTGATAGCAACATTAACTGCTGCTGTGGGCCATCAGCCACTACGTACAGGTGCGATAACAGCGACGTCAATGATTCCACTTCGTGCAGTTCCATTTCGCGTCATTTGTGTCGCAGGATTTGATGAAGATGTAGCCGAGACGGTGGCCAGTGATCATGACAATCTTGTTGAGCGTCAGCAGTTGCTCGGTGACAGTGACCCAAGAATCAATGTGCGTCGAGGATTTCTTGATTGTGTTGCGTCAGCTCAAGATCAATTGATTATTACTTGTACAGGAATGAGTGTTTCAACAAATGCAACGTTACCGTTGGTAACTCCTCTGGCTGAATTTATTGATTTCCTAGGTCGTCATGGTGTGCCTCTCTGGCATTGGCATGGTGACCAATATAGCGCAGTTGAAGTGTTTCATCCTCGACACGCCTGTAGTCAAAGAAATTTTCAGGCAAACAGGATTCGTCCAGATGTCATATGGAGTCATGATCAGAAAGCGCTGCATGTTACGAAAGCACTTGGAGAACCAGCACATCCCTTGATGGCTGAAACCAAATCTGCTGCACCACGAACACTGATAGAACTCTCATCACTCTCAGCTTTTATGTGTGACCCGCTGTGGCCATTCGTACGTGAAACATTGGCGATTAACCCTTGGAGAAACGACGATGTTGAAATTCCAGCAACACTCCCTCTAACGCTCTCTAATTATGAGCAGCAAGAACTACGAGATAATTACATTCAGGATTACATTACGAGTGATAAAAGTGAGGAGTTTGAAGATTCGTGGATGCAGGCTGTTCGATTAGACGGTGATGTTCCAATCTGGGGATTCGGTGAGGAAACAATCGAAGAAATCACAGAATTCACCAAGGCAGTTGTAAAACAAGCAGACGAAGACGGGTTGCCACTCATCAAACGACAGGTCGAACGAATCCGTGTCGAAGTGAATGACGTACAGATTTCAGGTGCATTGGAGTTTTGCCAGAATGATCCGGTGTCACTCATACTCCTTCACCCTAACGCGAAGAGTGCAACTCAATTTCGAAAGTCAAAGTATAGTGCAGTGGCACAGTTACTTGTCGCAAAGGTTGCGGGTCTACATGCAGAACGTGTCTGTGTTTATAGTCAGCATGAGAAGTGGGCACCTGGTGCAGTAAATGCTAAGGGAGAGCCACAAAAAGCAGTTATGGTGCGTGAAGTGACTCTCAGCAATGACATAGGGAAGCAGTCTGCTCAGAGAATACTTGAAAAGTTGTGCGGCTTATATCAGCAGGCAGCTGTGAGCGCGTACAGTAGTTTTGGCAAGACAGCTGCTGATTTTCTTTCCAATCAAAAACAGGCCAGAAAGTCATTTTCTTCCTTTATTGGATATGGCTCTTACGAAAACAGCCTTGAGATAGTTGTCCATGGCCGAGCCCCCATCTTTGACGATGTTTTTTCAGATAGCGAACGGCAAAAAATATTTTTCAAACCATATATTGCGCTTACACGTTTTAAACCCCGAACAAATACCTACAGTCCAGAATGAAACTTGACCTGACTAGTGATCAAATTCGTACGAGCATGGTCGTTGAGGCGAGTGCTGGTACTGGAAAGACGTATGCAGTTGCGGCACTTGTGGCTAGGGAGTTGGCAACCCGAGATGATCTACGGATTGGAAATATCCTTATAACCACATTTACGCGAAATGCGGCGATGGAATTACGTTACCGAATCCGTAAAAGACTTATTTCAACTGCTTCTGATTTGCGAAGTTCTACTGCTGATGAAGCGGATACTCTTACAAAATTTTTGAATGACACAGATGAAATCACTCGATCAAAACGAGTGTTCCGTCTTGAGAGAGCTCTTGTTGAATTTGACACGGCTACTATTTCAACAATTCATGGGGTCTGCAGTCGTGTTCTTCGAACAGCTGGGGTCGATATCGAAACGGTTGTTGATACTGAAGAAACTGATCGTATTGTGAATGAAGTTGTAAATGATGCAATTGTTGCGGCAGCTGCAAATGGTCAAAGATGGGACGAGTCAGCCTTGCGATATCTTCTGACAATTATGTTAGGGGATCCTTTTATCGAATCTTGGTTTGATAAGCAACAAATAGACGACGTTGCAGTCATTGATCGTCTTTGTAATCTGAAGGAGATATTGGCTCAGTGTGTTGAACGCGTGCACAATGCAATGGCTGCTACACCAGATTCAAATGATCTACTGAGGCGTGCGTACGAACTTGTAGCAGATCCACATTCTGGTGTTGTAAGACGTCTCAAAAATCGATTTCTATTGGCAATTGTGGATGAGGCACAGGATACAGATCGGCTTCAGTGGGAGTTTTTTACCCGGCTTTTTCCAGGAAATGATAATCGGTCATTGGTGAGTGTCGGTGATCCAAAGCAAGCTATCTATAGTTTTCGTGGTGCAGACGTACAGGCGTACGTGAACTTTACAAAAAAGGAAAAAAACCATCGGACGCTTTCGATTAACTGGCGTTCAGACAAGCCACTTCTGGACAATTTAAACAATGCATTTTCACACGTGAGCTTTGGTGATGGAATTGACTATCGGGATGTCACTGCGTCAGAGGATCACCAAGAGTCATGCCTTGTTGGTGAGATAAAGCCCCTTGAGATAATTCATCTAGGGAAGACCGACAGTCAGCAGTCACTGGTAGGTCCTACAGTTGGAAAAGTTATCCATCTTTTAGATAACGTGCGATTGATTCCACGTGGTGGGAAGAAATCACGACAGCTAGACCCAAATGATATTTGCGTTTTGACCCGCAAAGGAAGCGTTAGTCGAATGATCGAACGACGGCTGGCTCAGGTGGGCATTCCAGCAGTAAGCGGTGGTACAAGTAGTGTTATGTCAGGTCGCATTGCATTCGACCTTCGTTTGATTTTTGAAGCTATTGAAAAACCGGCCAGTAATGGTCACGTGCGTCGAGCTGCAGCGACATGTTTTTTTGGTTATGCACTATCAGAGAGCGGTCTTCTAGCTGATGCCGTCATGTATCACGTGCAGGAAGAGTTGATGAAGCTCTCGACTGTACTG
>MDSW01161573.1_pt1 | contig 10309 bp, 10 predicted proteins | sample 811171 | NCBI WGS metagenome assembly MDSW01 (sample SAMN05326641, study PRJNA326480) | marine metagenome | isolation source: seawater | place: Atlantic Ocean: North West | collected 2012 | reverse complement strand
TATGTAGATTTTTATCACAATGAACTTTTAAAAAATGAAAAATATTCAATTGCTAGAGATTATTTAAAAAATCGATTACTAGGTAAAGATGAAGTAAAAAAATTTAAAATAGGATACATAGAAAAAAATCCAGGTTTTTTTGAAAAGCTAAAAAAAAATTACAATGAGCAAGCTTTGGTAGAAACTGGCCTGTTCTATTTGGATGAAAAAAAGAAAACTTATATTGAAAGATTTAGAGGTCGAATAATATTTCCAATAAACAATATCTCTGGTCAACCAATTGCTTTAGGAGGAAGAATAATTGAGGATTTAGATTATCTAGCTAAATATATAAATTCCCCTGAGACAAATTTTTTTAAAAAAGGGTCAAATTTATATAATTTAGATTTAGCAAGAAAACTCTCCAACAAAACAGATCATATTTACCTTGTTGAAGGATACATGGATGTTGTTGGTCTTAGTAAAAATGGAATTGATAATGTAGTGGCAAATCTTGGCACATCATTAACTGACAAACAGATTTTAACTTTAAATCAATTTTTTGACGACATTATAATATGTTTTGATGGTGACGAAAGCGGATATAAAGCTGCTGTAAGAGCTGCAGAAAATTCAATTAAAGAACTTAAACCAGAGAAACAAATTTCATTTTTATTCCTACCAAATAAAGAAGATCCAGATAGCTATGTAAACAAATATGGAAAAGTTAATTTTTTAGAATTTACAAAACAAAATAAATTATCAATCCATCAATTTATTTTTAGTCACTATAAAAAACAAACCGAAAATAATCCCTCATCAATGGCTGTATTTGAAAAAAGACTAAGAGAAATTACAAATACAATAAAAGATAATTTTATAAAAAAATATGTCTTAGAGTTTTTTTTGGAAAAAGTTGCTCAATTAACTCCTTATTCAAACAATAATAGAAAAAGAAATTCTATCATAAGTACTAAATCTTTAGAAAGTACAAAAAAATATTTTAAGCAAACTCAGATATTTACTGGAGTTGAGCTGAAAGAATTTTCTCTATTATATTTAGTTTTGAATAATTTGAATTTATTGCAAGCAAATATCCACTTACTTGAAAATATAAAATTATTCACTGAAATTAATAAAAACATATTTGATCTAATAATTGAAAAATTAAAATCTGTGGAACAACTTTCGATTCAAGATTTAGATTTAGATAATCAATTGGTTGAAAAAATAAATAAATTTGCACCGATTAAACATATCCTCAAAAATCAATCAAATGATGATCAAAAAATCATTGAACTACTGGAGGATATAACAAGAGATCTGATGAATTATGACCTCGATTTTAGAATACAAGAATTAGAATCAAAGTTTTCCATAGACATGAGCGAGGCAACATTTAACGAGCTAAAAGAGTTAAAAAAAAAGCAGAATCTCAACTAATCCGACTAAATTAGTAATGGATTTTTGTATATTTGACATTATATAAGACATCCAAACATAATTGCCGTGGAAAGAATAATTACAAAATCATTTGCTAGACTGATGGGTCGTGGAACTCATAGAGGATTTATAACTTATGAAGAGTTGAGCAAATCTTTAGGAAAAAGAAACTTGTCAGATGAAAATTTGTGCCAAGCATTTTTACATATTTTAGATGAAAATATTTCATTAGTAGAAAAAAAAGCAGATTTCAAGGTTCTAAGAAAAAAAGAAAGTTCAAGTAAAGAAGAGGGCAAGACAATTGAAAAGAGTGACGACCCTATCAGAATGTATTTAAGAGAAATGGGTGGTGTTGAGCTTCTTTCCAGAGAAGGGGAGATTGCAATAGCAAAAAGAATAGAAGCTGGAAAAGATGTTATGTTAATCGCACTCTCTCAAAGTCCAATCACAGCTCAACAATTTTATGAATGGAATGAAAAGTTACAAAAAGATGAAATTCTTGTAAGAGAAATCATAGATATTGATACTAATTATATGGAAGACGAATCTACAGGACCTAGTGCGAAACAAAAAAATGCAGGTGAGAGTGATAAGGATGAAGGCTCAACTGATGAAGACGATGATTTTAATCCTACTTTGGCTGCAATGGAGACAGAGATTAAACCAAAGGTTCTTAAAACTGTAAGCACTCTTACGAAAGAATATTCAAAGCTTATTAAGTATCAAAAAGAAAAATTAGAATGTGTTTTGAATTCTCAAAACTTTTCACCCGCAAAAGAAAAAGGATATGAAAAAATTGTAAATGATATTTTAGAAAACATTAAATCACTTCAGTTGTCCCCTTCAGTTTTAGAGGAATTAGTGCAAAAGCATTATGTTGAGAATAAAAAAATAATTTCTTTAGAAGGAAATTTATTAAGACTTGCTATGGAACATAATATTTCTAGAAATGAATTTATTAAATTTTATGTAGGAAATGAAATAAACCCAAATCTTAAAAAGTTTTTAGATACGAATGTTTTATGGAAACAATTTTTTAATAAAAATAAGGAAGAGTTTAAAAATATAAGAGAGAGATTGATAGAGACAAGTCATAAGCTGGGTATTTCAGTTACTGATTATAAAAAATTGGTTAGCAGAGTTCAAAAAGGAGAAAAAGAGTCTAGAATTGCAAAAAAAGAAATGGTAGAGGCCAACTTGCGTTTAGTGATTTCAATTGCTAAGAAATATACAAACAGAGGTCTGCAATTTTTAGATTTAATTCAAGAAGGAAATATTGGATTAATGAAAGCAGTAGATAAATTTGAGTATAGAAGGGGTTATAAATTTTCTACTTACGCAACATGGTGGATCAGACAAGCAATAACCAGATCAATTGCTGATCAAGCAAGAACTATACGTATTCCAGTACATATGATTGAAACAATCAATAAAATTGTAAGAACCCAAAGACTCATTCTAAGTGAGTTTGGAAGAGAAGCTACTCCAGAAGAATTAGCTAAAAAATTAAGAATGCCATTGGATAAAGTAAGAAAAGTATTAAAAATATCTAAAGAACCTGTTTCTTTAGAGAAACCTGTTGGAGATGAAGAAGATAGTAGTTTGGGAGATTTTATTGAAGATACAAAAGCTTTAGCTCCATTAGAACAAGCCATTAAGTCAAATTTAGGCGAGGCAACAACAAAAATTTTGTCTACTTTGACACCAAGGGAAGAACGAGTATTAAGAATGAGATTTGGAGTTGGGATGAATACTGATCATACTTTAGAAGAAGTAGGTCTCCAATTTTCTGTAACCAGAGAAAGAATAAGACAAATCGAGGCAAAAGCGTTAAGAAAATTGAAACATCCAAGCAGATCAAAGCAGCTCAAAAGTTTTTTAGAAAGTTAAGAAGTCATAGGGCCGTTAGCTCAATAGTAGAGTACTGCATTGACATTGCAGGGGTAGTTGGAGCGTAACCAACACGGCCCACCATAAGAATTATTAATAATTATATATTAATTAATATTTTGGTTTGATATTAATTTAGTATTTACAAACTCTAAGATTATGAAAAAAAATTTACTTATAACAGGTGGAAGTGGATATTTAGGAGTAAACTTAGCAAAAAAATTTAAGCATAAATATAGGGTTTTTTTAGGTTCTAGAAATCAAAAAAGAAATAGAGAAGCATCTATATTGACTGGTTGTAAAGATATTCCCCTAGATGTTTCGAATATTAACTCGATTAGAGATGCAGTAAATTATTGTAACCCCGAGGTAATTATTCATGCTGCTGCAACTAAATTTGTAGATATATCCGAAGAATTTCCTTTTGAATGCTCAGATGTAAATATTTTAGGATCATCTAATTTAGCTAGAGTTGCTATTGAAAAAAAGATTAAAACTGTCATAGGAATTTCAACAGATAAAGCATCACAACCAATTAAAAATTTTTATGGTTTTAGCAAAGCAGTCATGGAAAAATTATTTTTAAATTTAAATAATACCTCAATTACAAATTTTTTATGTGTTAGATATGGAAATGTTGCATGGTCTACTGGATCTGTTTTACCAATATGGAAAGATATGTTTAAAAAAGATAAGACTATATATACAACAGGCCCTTATATGAGAAGGTTTTTTTTTAGTATAAACGAAGCTGTAGACCTTGTGAATTTTGCACTTAAAAACTCAAAAAAATTTTCTGGAAAGATTTTATGTGCAGATATGAAAGCCTCGTTAATGTTGGATGTAATTAAGGTGTGGATAAAGAAGTATGGTGGCAGTTATAAAACAATCAAAAGCAGGAAAGGTGACAGATTAGATGAGTATTTAATTGGTGAAAACGAAATTAAAAATACTTCAAAAATAAAAACAAGAAAAAAATTATATTATTTAATTGATCCTTATAAAAAATCATTAAAACCAATTAAAAAAATTATTTCTTCTAAAAATTCAAAAAAACATAATAAAAAAGAGATACTAGAATTATTAGAAATTGGGATAAAATAATATTTTTATGATTAATCATTCAATAATTTTGGCAGCAGGAAGAGGCATAAGATTAATGCCAAAGACAAAAAAAATTCCAAAAGCTATGGTTAAAATAAAAAATCAGACTTTAATTTTAAAAGGAATCAAAAAAATTCAAAAATATATTAAAAATGTTCATATTACTGTTGGATACAAAGGAAGTATCTTAGCAAGTCACGTTATAAAGCATAATGTTAATTCAGTAATAAATACTGATAAGAAAGGTAATGCATGGTGGATTTTTAATTTTCCATTTAAATATATTAATGAACCGGTATTTGTTCTAACATGCGATAATATTACAAATATTGATTTTAGACATATTGAAAAAGACTATTTTAAAAAAGGGAAACCAGAATGTTTTCTCGTTCCAGTAAAACCAATCAAAAATTTAGAAGGAGATTTTATCCATAGAAAAAAAAATATAGTTACGAATTTATCAAGAAAAAGAACAAGCGATATTTATTGCTCAGGAATACAGATTATAAACCCTTACAAAATAAATCAAATAGTAAAAGAGACACCTACTTTTAATCAGTTATGGAAGAAACTTATAATAAAAAAAAAATTGAAAGTTTCTGATATTCAACCAAAAAAATGGTTTACTATAGATAATCCATTTCAATTAAAATTATACAAGAAAAAAAACTTTAGTTAATGTTTGAAACAGTTTTAGTTGCTGTATTTACATATAATGAAGAAAAAAATATTTCAGTCGTGTTAAATAAAATATGTAAAAAATTTAGAAATGTAATTGTCGTAGACAATAATTCAGAGGATAATACTCTAAAAAAAATAAAAAAATACCCTGTGAAAATTATTCATCACAAGTTTAATTTAGGAAAATCTAATTCAATGAAATCAGCCTTGGATTACGCGAAAATAAATAAATTTAAATATTTAGCTTTTATAGATGGAGATGGTCAGCATGAAATATCTGATTTAGAAAATTTATGTTCTAAAATGATAAAAATAAAAAAAGGAATTGTTATTGGATACAGAAAAAATTTAACAAATTTAAATTTTACAAAAAGACTGGGAACTGAGATTTTAAATAAAATATTTTTTTTATTATACAAAACAAAAATATTAGATATTCAATGTGGTTTAAGAGTTTTTAATTTAAAGGAAAAAAAAATTAAATGGAGTTCTTCAGGTTTGAAGCACTACTTCGCTGACGCAGAAATAACATGTAATGCAGTTAAGAATAAATGTAATATTTCTCAAATCCCTATAAAAACTGTACGCAGTGATAGTTATAAAGGCATGAATATTTTATTTGGTTTATATTTATTAATAATGTTAGCTTATTGGAGAATATCTAATGCTAATTAAAACTTTTCTTTCATTTCTTTCAATCATTTTTTCAATTTTAATGATTTACGTAACATCATTAAATTTTAAAAAAAAAATCTTGAATCAATTAGAATTTTTAATTTGGAATATACTCTGGTTAGTAATTATTTTCTTATCGGTGAGGCCAAAAATTATTGATAATTTTTTCTTAACTAATTTTAATATAGATATATTTTATATTGTTTCTATTTTAAGCATTATATCTTTATTGATATTTTGTTATTTTAATATGTTAAAAATTAAAATAATTGAAAAAAAAATTAATACAATAGTTAGAGCTGAAGCTTTAAAAAAAATAATTAAAAAAATTAAAAAATAATAAATTCTTTTTAATAGAAAATTTAATTAATTAAAAAAAATTTTGTCTTATCCCTGAATTTTTTAAAGCTGCAAAATTTTCTTATTTCATAAAGAAGTTTTTTTCTATGAGGTTTCTTAATAAATTTATCTTTATTTAATTTTTCAAAATAATTAAACCCTTTAAATAAATAATGGAAAAAAATAAAAGGGTATAAACCAAACCAGGTTTTTATTTGACTTTTGTAAATAAACAATAATCTTATATACAACAATCTTCTTTTAAATTTGCTATAAAATATTTTACCACCAACTTTGTTTATTGGGTTAAATATTTTAAAAAATATTAAATTAGTTTTGAAAGCATTGTATTGAGAGAATTGAAAACTCCTATCAATTATTTTGTATTTACGAGCAATTTTTCTTCCTATTAAATTGCATGCATCATGATCTTCGTGGCCTCCCTCCCAAGCATGAGTAATAATTGAGTTTGGTTCTCCTATTTTAGTTATCTTTTTTAGGATTTTTTTGTAAACAATTTTCAAATTTAGGTAAAGAGTATAGTGATCTATCTTTAATTCTCGACCAATAAAAAAAATATTTTTACTTTTTAATCCAAGTCTTTTAAGAACTTTAAGACTTTCTTTCTCTCTTATTGATATTGAAATATTCTGGGAACTATTACCTCCGTTTGTTAGAAAGAAGATATAAGTATTATGCTTCGTGATATCTTTATCAAGTTTAGCAAAACATCCAAATTCATCATCTTGATGTGCAAATAAGTAAATTATTTTTTTCTTCATTTAAAAAGCATCAAATTCTAAAAAAGTAAAAAAAATTTTTTTTTTATCCAAAACCTGGTTGGTTTTTAAAAATTTATAAACAAAATTTAGTGGTGAAGGTTTAAAAAAATTTGGTAAGTTAAATAAAAATTTCGTTTTCTCAAAATCACTTATTTTACCCATAAATATAACAGGTTTAAATAAATTTTTCTTTGGTAAATTTAAATTTATACTTTTATCGAAAAAAACTAATGGGGAGTAAGCATCTATTAAAAAGTAATTTGTTTTTGAATAAATAGATATAACTTCTTTAGTTGAGTTTTGATAAGATTTATTTATAGGATTATTTAATCTCCATTCTAATATTTTCTGATTCCACAATGTGAAGAAATCGTAATTTAAACTATTTTTTTTTCTTTTTTTGAATTTGCCAAAACCAATAAATACATCGAGAGGCCCCAAAGATTTCATTTTTATTGATCTCTTCCAAAATGGGGTAGCTGCTTTATTGGCAACACCAATAATACCATCAAAATTTAATTCTTTAGCTATATTTTCAAATTTAACCAGCATTTTACTAAATATCCATTTGCCTTGATATTTGGGATGAACACAAACATTAACAGAAATCAGAAATCTTACTTTATTTTTTTTAAATATAAACTCATGTGGTATCCCCCCAACCTGTCCTATTAGAGTATTATTAGCATAACAATCTATACCTACAAATTTTCCATAGGGATTTTCTTTGTATAGCCATTTGAAGTAATCTTTAGTTTTTGAAAAGTTTTTAAAAGTTTTACTGTAAAGTGAAATATATTCTTCCAATTTATCAAGGTCAGTTTTTTTATATTCAATCACAGTTAATAAATAAAATATGTTTATATTTATAATTAACAATATACATGTTTGATAAATTATGAAAAAGTAATATAAGTTAAAAATAATAAGGGCCTGTAGCTCAGTTGGTTAGAGCAGTACACTCATAATGTATTGGTCCCAGGTTCGAGTCCTGGCGGGCCCACCACTACAATTAATTGTTGGAAAATTCCTCTAGTGTTTTAAACAAAGCGTTAATATCACCATCATTACTATTTATTATTGAAGAAAACTCTTCTTTCTGTGTTCTTGCTAGACTAAGTCCTTCAATAATCAAATCTCTAATTAAAGGATTGTCTTGATTTTTTGTATAAATTCTCCAATCTATTTTTACTTGCGGTCTTTCAGAGGTACTAATTAATAAACTGTTAACAATTGTGTAATTTTGATTTAATACCTCTTTACCCTGAACTTCAATTTTTGGATTTGTATATTCAGACAATCTGCTTGAGAAACTTTTTAAAAAATAGTCCTCAAATAAATCTAAATATTGTCTTTTTTCTTTTTCACTTAAATTTTTTCTAAAAGAACCTAGAGAATAAAATCCAACCCCTCTAATATCTACAGTTTCCTTTGCAATTATTTTTAATTCATTTATTTTATCTTCCTTTGAAATATTTTTTGATAAAACTTGAGATGCTCTATTTACAGTTGATTGAACAAAAACATCTGCTTCGATAGAATAGGTCTTAGAATTTAAAAGGTTTAATAATAATAAAATTATTAAAATTTTTTTCATAATTATTATTTTTGATTTATTTATTGTCTATTTCTTCCCAGTCTTCTTCGTCTTTATATATAACTTTAATGTTACCTCTTTGATTATTTTTAATTTTATTTTCTCTGTCTTGTAAGTACAAACTTCTTACAGATGCATAAAAATCAATTGAATTTTTTTCTAAATTATCAAAGGACTCTAAATTATTTGCTCTAAAATCTATACCACTTATAGCCTTTGAACCTATATATAGACCTTCACTTAAAAACTCATTATTTCCATGCACAGATGCATTATACCACGGGTCTCCACCCATTACATTTGCAAAAGATCCTGCTGTATCTCTTAACGTTGATGGTCCTAAAACTGGTAGAACAACGTAACATCCTGGGCCGACACCCCACTTACCAAAAGTTTGACCATAATCCTCTTTTTCATACTTTGGAAAGCCCATTTTATTTGCAACATCAATAGTTCCTAATATACCAACTGTTGTATTTACAATTAATCTTCCGGTATTTATAAATGCTGTTTTAATATCTCCTTGTAAAATGTTGTTAGGTATTGTTACAAGATTTGATAAGTTTTGAACTGCATTACTTGTGCCTTTCTGAATTGGATCTGGCAAATTTCTATATCCTTCTGCAAGAGGTTTAATAAGGGCTTTGTCTAAACCTTGGTTAAATGAAAAAGTCACTCTGTTTAATTTTTCAAAACAATCTTTAATTTCTTTTGTTTGCCCATCTTTTTTTAATGATAATTCGCTATCAGAACCTGCATTTGCATTAAAAGATAAGAAAAAAATTGAAATTGTTATGATTATTAATTTTTTAAACATGTTTAATTTTATATTATATAGTTAATTTTTGTAAAATAATATTTAATTTTAAATATTGTCAATAAAGTGTTTATAAAAAGCCAAAATTTGTACCTAAAATGACTATCAATACAACTTTAAATTATTCACCAAATTTTAACTTAAAAAAAAGAAAACCTTCTAGGATTAAATTTATTATTTTTCACTATACTGGCATGAAAAAAGAAATTGATGCAATTAATAGATTAACAAGTTTTAGATCAAAAGTAAGCAGTCATTATCTAATTAAAAATAATGGAGAAATTTTAACTTTAGTTCCAGATTTATATGTAGCTTGGCATGCAGGATTTTCACATTGGAAAAATTTTAAATTTATAAATAAAAATTCAATAGGAATTGAAATAAGTAATCCTGGACATGACAACAAATATAGCAAATATAATAAAAAACAAATTATATCAGTTTTAAAATTAACTAAATTCTTAATAAAAAAATATAAGATTAAATCTAAATTTATTCTGGGCCATTCAGATATTTCTCCAGATCGAAAAAAAGATCCTGGAGAAAAATTTCCATGGAAATATTTGTCAAAAAAAAAGATAGGTTATTGGCACTCGATTAATAAAAGAATACTTTTAGAAACAAGAAATGTTAATATAAGTGATTTAGAAAAAAAAATCTTTTTTAAAAATTTACATAAAATTGGCTATACAAAAAATATTAGATATTTAACAGAAATTACAAGTGCTTTTCAAAGAAGATTTAGACAAGAGTTAATTAATAGTAAAATTGATAAAGAATGTTTAATAATTAGTAAAAATCTAGTTAAAAAATTTAAATAATTTTCTTGAAAAATAAAAGTTTAGGAATAAATTTGATCTGCCAGATAAATGACTTATCGCTTTAAGTTATCTTAAAGAGGAAAGTCCGGGCTCTACGAGGACACAGTGCCAGGTAATACCTGGCGGGGGAGACCCTAGGGATAGTGCCACAGAAAATAAACCGCCATAACATGGCAAGGGT
>MDSW01160890.1_pt1 | contig 10309 bp, 19 predicted proteins | sample 811171 | NCBI WGS metagenome assembly MDSW01 (sample SAMN05326641, study PRJNA326480) | marine metagenome | isolation source: seawater | place: Atlantic Ocean: North West | collected 2012 | reverse complement strand
CTCCCTAGCAGGAATCTCGTGCTTCTTATATTTAGGCATATTCCACCAGCACTTAAAGTCTTCGCCTAGTGTCTTTTCAGGAATGCTATTATTGCTAGTTACTTTCATTTATCTCTCCGTTGCTGTAGGACGTTCGTTAATAATACGAGGTATAGTTAGGTCTTTTTCGCCACGTATTGGTATACTAATATTCCTGTATGTATCAAATCCCCATATATCAAAAACTCTTTTATACTGCAATTCTTCAAAAGATCCGCACCCTAGTACACCTTTGCACTTACGTTCTTTAGAAGAGGAAGGTATAACGTCCCTTAAGACGTTACACCCTCCGAGGAGCAAACTTAAAATAAGTATTGCTGGACCAGACTTCATTAGTCCTCCACTGCGTTAATTACATACTTGCCAAAGCGATCAAAGAATTCTTTGAAGTTTGACAGTTTGTTTGGATCCATTGGCAATTTGTAATTGTTAATTGCAACTCGGGCACCCATAACAGTCATCTCAGTGGGGAAGAAGTCCATCATAAAGCGGATAAAGTTATCAGCCATACTGTGCCACTTCTTACTATCCTTCTTACCAAACTTATCAAACGCATCACGCAATTCGTAGCACATACCAATTGTTAAAGCATACTGAGCGGAAATCTCTTTAACTTTGAGCTCCTTAACCTTACCAGCAAGGATATCTGCTGGCATCGGCATATCGTTAGCAATCTTTCTGTGTGCCGCAAACTTAATTGCAATGCCCTCGCCGACACAACCAGCAACCAAATCAGTCAACTCGTTGTCGTCAATCTCATCATCGAGGAACTCGCTAACGAAAGTCCAGGAACGAGGTGTAGCAAACGAACGTCCGCTAGCACGTGGGTCAAAGTCAAACAAATCACCTTTTGCAAACGAAAGGTAACCAATAACGTCTTCGCTAATCTTGTTATCGACAGCCCATGTTAACCAACTCTCAAAGTCCGGACGGATTTCTAAGTGGACAAAACGGTTAGCCAACGGAGTAGGCATTCTGTAAGTAACACCTTTATCTGTGTCTCGGTTACCTGCGGCAACCATAACAACGTTATCAGGCAATTTATAAGTACCAACTCGACGATTGAGAATTAACTGATACGCCGCCGCTTGTACCGCCGGTGCCGCAGAGTTCATCTCATCGAGGAAAAGTATAACAGTGTCATACTCCTTAGCAATTTCTTCGCTAGGCAAATCTACCGGAGGTGCCCACTCCATCTTACCAGAATCAGCATTATAAAAAGGCATGCCTCGTAAATCCGTAGGCTCCATAAGTGCCACACGCAGATCCATAAGCAACGTATTGCCTAAATCACCACTGGTAGCAATTTGCTCCATAAGTTCGGATTTACCAACACCTGGGGGTCCCCATAAAAAAGCAGGACGCTTCTTTTTAAATGCTCGTGTAATGCGGGTCTGTGCTTCTAAAAGCGTTACAGTCCTTGTTTCAATGTCTGCCATTTTTTGCTCCTTACGGCGTTTCACTGTCTAACTTACTTAATTATAGTAGCATCTTTACAGGTAATGTCAACCATTTTTTCCATTTTTTTGCGTTTTTAGGCCTTTTTTTACCCGTTAGTCCTTGTTAAACCGGTGTAGGGGGCACTTTCCGCCTTGCGCTAAGGAACTTAATTTCGTCAGTTACCTCACCTACAAATATATAATAGCATCACTAAAGCACCCGTCAACCAGAAATGACGTCTTTTTTTCGTCTTTTTTTGCTCAAAATAGGTTGACATACATACTAGTGATGCTATTATATAAGTAAGGAAAGTAACTAAGGAGCGAAGTGCATGAGCACAACGACTGCAAACAAGAAGGACATACCTCAGATTCCAGTAGGATTTGAGACTATTCCGGCAGAAGATGCTGAAGCACGTGAAAAATTAACGACTGCTAGAGTTGGACTTTTGCTTAAGGCTAGTTGGTTTGGTAGCATGGCTACACGACTTCCGCTAGTAAACTCAGATGCATGGTTACCTACAGCGGCTACAGATGGACGTTATTTTTATTATAATAGCAAGTTCATCAACATGCTTAAGGTAAAAGAGTGTGAATTTTTGTTTGGACATGAGGTGCTCCACAATGTGTATGAGCATCTAGGTCGTAGCAATGATAATAAGCATAATCCACAGATTGCTAATATTGCCGCTGATTATGCGGTAAATGGCGATCTTATCCAAGCAAGGATTGGTACACAGATTACCACTGTCCCAACATTGTATGAACCCAACTATATGGGTTGGTCAATGGAAGAAATTTATGACCACATTGTTGATAACGCCGAAAAGATTGATATTGAAGATTTAGTAGATCAGTTGTTAGACGAACACCTCGATGGCGAAGATAGCAACGGTAGCGGTGATGGTGACGATGATGGTAAGCCTACTGAGGGCAAAGATGGAAACTTAGAAAGTAAGTCTAAGCCTAAATATAATGAAGAAGATCGTAAGAAAATCCGAGATGAGATTAAAGATGCTTTAATTAACTCTGCAAAAACATGTGAAAATGCAGGCGAGTTGCCCGGCGGTGTACAGCGGATTATTAAAGATCTTACAGAGCCTAAAATGGACTGGCGTGATCTTATTGCACAATCCATTGAAAGTACTATTAAGAGTGACTTTAGTTTTATGCGGCAGAGTCGAAAAGGCTGGCAGACTAACGTTATTCTTCCTGGGATGATTCCTGAGAATACCATTGATGTTTCTATTGCACTTGATATGAGTGGTAGCATTAGCAACGAAATGGGCCGAGACATGCTGTCTGAGGTTAAGGGCATTATGGAACAGTTTACAAGTTTTAAGATTAAACTGTGGTGCTTTGATACTAATGTTTATAACTACGCTGAGTTTGATGAGTCAAACGTTGATGAAATTGACGAATACGAGCCAACAGGCGGCGGTGGCACAGACTTTATGTGTAACTGGAGATATATGAAAGATAACGATATACAGCCTGACCGTTTTATTATGTTTACGGACGGTTATCCATGTGGACAATGGGGTGATGAGCAGTACTGCGATACAGTATATATTATCCATGGTAACGATACTATACAGCCACCATTTGGTACTTGGGCGTATTATCCAATGAAGAAATGATAATAACGAAGCAGGGTTACACGGATGCATTTGTCCGTGCTGACCCAGATTTTAAAATACCCAAACAAGAACAGAAACTATATTTTTGGTATAACGTTAGAGACGAAGGCGGTTTACGCCTAACGGATAATGGGTATGATCATTTGGTTACCAAATTAGACATAAAAAATTGGATAATTGATATACGTGATAACAAGTTAACCCATCGATTCTTGTTAGATCTTGACAAGTTTATTGATTGTCCGTATTATATTGTAAAAGGCCGCTGGCCTAAAATTGTTATTTTTAAGGAGCAAACGTACTTTACTTTAGCCTTACATAATAAAGATTTTGAAAGTTTCTTAAATGTACACAAAATATAATCTTGTTTATTGTAAGGCATTAGAAGGTACTAAATGGAAGCATCTAGTTGCTATTGGTTTTGCATCCGATAATAACCCAACAGCGGTTGTTCTAAGCACAGACGAACAAGATGATTACTTAGACCATCAAAAGAAATTTTTAAACTTTTTAACAGGGCAGTATGGCTCGGAGGATGATCGATGGAATGTCCGTTGGAGTGATTACGGTGCTGATATTAGGTTTTCAAACAGCTCGGATGCGAGCAGTTTTGTTATGTGCTTTACAAAGAAAAACCGAGGTTACTATAAGACTGACAACTACGTAGGAATACGTGGCCACTAAGGGTAAATCTGTTTACCCTTACTAAGCAAGACTACGGTAAAATCTTCAGTATTAAATTTTTTGTTAAGTTTTTTTGATAGGTTAATCGCATGACCTGGATTAGAGAAACTAACCTTTTTATATTTAGGTCCGGGGTAACTAATGAGCATGTTGCTTGTTTTGAGGTTAATAGGACGCCCTTGGTAGAATACACTCCAAATACCATCACTGGCTAAAACTTGCTCAGTCTTGTAGGTTTCTTTTTCAACAATTTCTAATAATACACTTGGTTTAGGTCGACTCATTATATTTCCAATAGATATATGCTCATATATATTTATCAGAGTAATAAGAGTAGTTATTAAAAATTAGATGAGCGAATCTCAATTTCTGTTGGAGTATCTCGCTCTTTTTCCGCCTCTAAGAGCTTGTTTTGCAGTTCTACAGTGTAACTTAAAAGTTTTTGGTAGTCTAGCACCACAGACTTTGCTTCATGTGCTGAAACCACCACATTATCGCTCTGAGAAGTCGTGCATTTGGTTGCAAACTTTTTTAAGTTATCAAAGTTAGGTACGGACATTACGCTCTATCTCAGAAATAGGAATAATTTCTTTTTCGCCATCTCGATCAAGTTTAGTTCGTATAAAACCATCGTCCTCTAACTTTTGTAACATATTTGCTACAACAATTTCAATTGCTTTTGACCTAGAATATAGTACGCCGCAGTAGTAAGCAACGGCTAAAGAGCCAACAGCAAGTAGTGTATGAGTGTATATATCCATAATAGTATTTAACCTTCTGCTTGTGCTTTTCTTAGTTGCTCTTGCATCTCAAGGCTATCGTTATAAGGTCCTCTATAATTATTACGACTTAAGGTAATTAGTTTAGGACAATAGCTCTTAACCCAACCATTCTCAAATTGTATAATATAATACCCTGCACAAAAGAAACTTTGACTTTTTGGTGTCTTTGTAAATAGTGGTAATTTACGTCTAATATCAAAAATACCATTGTACGGTTCGCATTTAGTTGGATAGTTATGAACTTCCCATTTATTTGTATCGTTTTCAACCGGTACAATAGCAGTGGTATCAAATGAAATCTTTGTTACATCACTTAGACTTTTTTGATCTGGGTATCTAACATTTTTCTTATTTACAGTTAAGATATATTCGTCGTCGTATCGTAACGTACCAACTTTTTCACCATCACGTTCAATTATCCAAAATCGGTCAGGCACTATAGCCTTAGCCAGTAGTTGTCGCATTTTCGTATCCTTTTTGTAACCAACTAGCGTATTGTGTAACATCATCTGCAATCCTTTTCAATTCATACTTACCACAGAACTTAAGAAACTTAGCACCTACCATGGAGTAATTTTTACTATCCATTTGTTCTTTTATTGTGTCATCGACATAGTCTTTAATCTCTTTAGGTTGGGCAGTAAGATCAACAAGCGTTACATTGCGTTGATAGTCGTCTAATACCCTATGCTCCTCACCGTTATGATCTTCCCATCGTTGAAGCATTATGTTATTCCAATTAAACCCTTTAGACTCTCTATCATCAAATGCTTCTAACAATCCTACTTTATTCTTTGTGCCTTTTTTACGTACACCGGGGTATGCACTAAACACATTATCTGTAGGATCACCTCGCATACATTTTTCAAACAAAAGCCATTCGGGGTTAGGAATATCTTTTGGCTCGCCTGTTTTCTTGTCCTTAACAGGCTTACCATTATCGTCAAATATACCTTCTATTGTAATCATATTTTGTGTAATGCCGTTATACTGCCTAACATTAGGAGAAACTAATTGTACAAAGTCTGTATCACTACTAACAATAACATGCTGATCCTCAGGATGCATATGTATCCAACGTGCAATAATATCATCCGCTTCTGCAATATCGCAACGTAAAACACTACAGTTACTCTTCTCTTTAAGGAACGTAGTTAACTCGTCGTATGTCTCCCAAAACAGTTTATCTTCTTCTTGCTGTTCTTCTGTTAGTGCATCACGTGCAACTTTGCGATTTGCTTTATAAGGCTTATAGAAGTCTTTACGCCAACTATGTCCTTCTAAAGCAAATACAACGTGATCTGCTTTTGCTATTCGCCAAGCCTTGTTAATAGCACTCATTGTAACATGAGTTGCAAAACCAAGTTTGGTCCATGTGTCCATCCCTCTATGTGCTACGTGCCGGGCACGAAAGAAGGTATTTGCTGTATCTATCAAAAGGTATGTTTTCATACTATAATATTACGCGATTTTAACCCATTTGTCAACCTATTTGCCCATGATCTATGTGCAGATCTTCCATAGTGCAAACCGTTGTTACGAGTAATAAATCCTTTCGTTTTTAAGAAGTTCCAGTATGTTTCGCTTGGCGTATAAGGGTGTATGTAGCAATTATGCCAGTCAACTGTATCTAATTTAGCATTAAAATAACTATATGAGTTAAAGAATAGGTGTTTTATACCTTTTTTATATAAATCCATATGTAATTCGTGTATTCTATCGTGCCATATATTTTCGTTGCTGTGGTCTGTTAATAGCCATTTTTTGTATCTTTCTTGCAACTCTGTTGGAATATTATCTTTTCCACTAGCATTTACTTGGTAGTATTCGCCTTTGTGTAACCATTCTTCACGCTCCCATGTACTCCAACCAATTACTACTAAAATATCGTCCCAATGTATCCTATTTGTAAGAAATTCTTTTGTAGTTCTAAGTATTCTAGAGTTACTAGCACCACTCTCTGCATCGCATATAAGATGAGCATCTAATCTACGAGAAAGCCAGTGGCCGTAACTATTTTTTAAACACTCAGGATGAGGTCTTCGTTTTAGATGTGCGTATTGAGGATCATCTTCTGCAAATGCAAACGTTCGAACAATCTCTGCCCCGGCACTATGGCTGTCACCGTTAACATATAATATCATACAAAATTATCTGGATGTGTGTTTTTAAAATCTTCTAAGAGCCACCAAAAGAAGTCTAAAACAAGTGTATTAACAAGAAGACTCAAACTTGTAATTGGCATACCTAATATACTTGATATAAGAATACCAATGCAATGACCAATGCCTAACCAGTTAATATAATTTTTAGCTCTTTCGACAGGAACTTGCTTCATGATATTTCAGTACGGCCGTCCCCTAGGTCTTTACGATTAGATGGATCTGCTTGTTCGTTTTCAAATGTTTCTAATACGATATTACGGCATACATCTTGGAACCAACGATCAACAATATCATTTTCTTCCTCGTCCTTATACCCTGCTTTCCATAAGCGTTTAATAAACTCTTGATTCCAATCAAGTTCAAATGCACCGTTGCCCGGATTATTTGGATCTAATTCCATTGATAGAACTTCAACATAAGGTTCACCTTTTTCAGTAGCAATTTCTTTAGGTGTTTTTTTAGACTTTTTTTCTTTAGGACTCTCTTCTTTTTTAACTTCTTTTACTTTTCCTGTTGCAAACGCTTTTTTAACTTGATCCATTAATCCCATCTATTTTCTCCTTAAAGCAAAGTCAATTGCAAGTCGCTTTGCATCTGTTTTGATATCTTCTGCAAAATGCCCGATCCTAGGATCAAACATAATAAAGTCTCCTGGTATCATTGGGTATGTTATATCGTTGTGTTTAAATCCGCCGCCCCAGTCATCTCCCCAACTAGTATTGAGGATCCCTAATATTTTATAAACGTCATCTTGTGCATCATAGTCGGTATGGAAGTTGTCTCTACGATGCCTGTCTTTCATTGATATTTGACATGAAATTATTTCATGCTTTGATAGTTTCCCATCGACAGCATCATTTATTTGTATAAACAATCCTATTGCTAATCCTGCAAGTACGCCTTCTTCTACTCTAACAGTATTTTCGATTAGTCTAATCTTTGGAAATCTAACTTCAATAGGTAGCGGCGGATCCATTAGTGGCCATGTAAAATCCCAATTTGAACTTTGCTCTGCAAGAGACTTCATCCTTGCAAGATAGTTTTTAGAACAGCAATTTTTAATTACTTCTGTCATAAACCCATTGCTCTAACTTTATCAATATCAAGTTCTTTCTTAGGTTCCCCATGCGTTTCCGAAGACGTCAACGTGAAGGCGTGCTGAATATCTGTATCCTTTTTCGAGGGCGAAGTTTGCGACATCTTTGCCGTTCTTAAAGTAACTTTCTGACGTACCGCCCACAGGCATGAGGTAAACTGGTACCGTAACTCCTGCAGACTGATACTCTGCAATAGCCTTTTCAACTTCTGCCACATCCAGTAACTCACTAACAACAAATTTAAGATACATGTAACTACCAGGAATGCTATTATATTCACTAGCAATACTAGGCTTAATAGCATCACTCCAAGACTCGCCGGATACGGAAAGTTTTGGAGAGCATGACCAAGTAACTTCAAATTCTGCTTCATCGCTGAGAAATGCTTTGAAATCAGATCTGAGATTTTGTGTTGTGTTTGTTTCAAAAGTGACATTCTTTATATCTTTCATTCTTGGGTGCTTGAATAATTCAAGATACACCCGTTGCCATCCTAGTAAGGGTTCACCGCCTGTAATAACAAGATGGATATCTTGACCATCTTCTTGTGTCCAGCAATCGTTAGGTGTTAAGTTAAGCAAGACATCAACTAGGCCATCAATGTCTGTGTCTGTTTGTAGATGTTTAAGAGCAGGGTGCCAAGCCGCATAACTATCACACCCTGTTTTTGCTAATGGTAGTTTGTCGATGCTGTCGTACTTCTCAGGAAAGACATCTTTAACTTCCCTAATAATATTAACAACCTCTTCGTTTACTGGTGCGTCAAGGTTTCTTGCAATGCCAAATTTTGGACATGTAAAGTTACAACCGTACATACGCAAGAACACACTCGGCACACCTGTAAACCTACCTTCTCCTTGAACTGAATAGAACGCTTCAGTATATCTTACTTTCATTGATGCCTCTTCTTTTTATAGGTGTTTCTTAAGTTCACTAATCATCTTCTGTTTTGTGAGTCGACGATCTAGTTTAATTCCTTTACCTTCTGCCCATTCATCTAGGGCTTTCTTAGTCATTGAATCAAAGTCAGGTAGTTCTTGTGCTACGCTGTCTAGCGGACTACTTTGTTTCTTGATCCATTGAATAAATGAATTCCACATTGTTTGCTCCTTTCTTATAGATAATTTTTAGTTAGTGTTTCAAGTTTATCTTCAGCCTCTGCCAACTTAGACATTTGTTCATCGACTGCTGATACTAGATCCGGATGTTCTCCAATACCTGCAGGGTTTTCTATATACACCTGAATATTTGCTTTTGCGGCCGCAATTTCAGCCTCATACTTTTTTTGTAATGCTTCGATCATTATAGTTCCTTATGTCATGTAATTTATAGTTGCCAAGTTTATCATATAATACAAGAAGATCGTCACTACCAGATGCCTCTAAAAGTATTACTTCTCTCTTTGACATTTTACGATCCCCATACACTCGTTGTTTGGGGGATTTTTTCTTATTCTCTTTAGGAGATTCTCGCTTATCACCCATAGCAATAACTGGTTCAGTCTTATATCTTGCGTTTGGTAAATTCCATGAGTTAATTGGCGGTACATCATTTAGCCACATTAATCAAATTCTCCATCTTCTCTATGACCAACTCTCATAGCCATATTGCTTTGGGTTTCTCTTACTTCTACTTTACAACACCACACTCTATCTACTTCACCGTAATCTTTTAGCAAAATTGTATTGATGTATTCGTATAGGTAATCTGCAATGCCTTCGCAACCAGTTTTTTCTACTTCTGTAATCTTTGCTAGGCCTAGTTCACCTAGTTTAAGTAATTCTTCACGCTGTGGATCATCCTGTGCCACCAGTAGTGTATGGTCAAACCATTCCTCTAGATTTTCTTTTAGTGGCTTTAATCCACCAAAATCCATACACCAATTACGTGCATCCAACGTATCGCATTCAAATTCAAAATGAAAACTTAATGCATAACCATGAATGAGGTTGCAATGACTATCTGCTCGCCATTGTCTATACGCTACTGGCGCTATTTGTGTATACGTCTTGGTACTAATATATTTCGTCATCTATCTAACTCCTAAATGACACGCAGAGTATTTAATGAGGGATGAATGTGAGTCCTCTATTTTAATGTATAGTATACTATACTTATTTAGATAATTCAACCTTTTTCTTCTTTTTTTCTTCTAACGCACGTTTCCACGCATCTTGTTGTACCGCTTGGAATGCAATAATAGTCCTAATATCTCCGCATCGTCGTTGTGGGCCTTTACCTATGTGAGGTAAACCACTGTCAAATGTGATTAGTTTACTTGTTTCGTATAATACAGTATCTGCATATTTTTCGTCTGCGTTATATATTAATGTTTCACCACCAAATTGAGGTTCCCACTTAGTTGTTGTATATACTACACCCGTAATACTTTCTTCTGCTCTAGGCCAATCAGTATGAATATCACCGTCTTGACCAAATGAATTAGCACTAGCCATACTTCTT
>MDSW01191720.1_pt1 | contig 10310 bp, 9 predicted proteins | sample 811171 | NCBI WGS metagenome assembly MDSW01 (sample SAMN05326641, study PRJNA326480) | marine metagenome | isolation source: seawater | place: Atlantic Ocean: North West | collected 2012 | reverse complement strand
TGCTGTGGCGCGCCCGGAAGGATTCGAACCTCCGACACCCGGGTTCGAAGCCCGGTGCTCTATCCAGCTGAGCTACGGACGCACTCAAAAGCACGTTGCTAACGGGTCGTTAGCAGGGGCGTTATTAACCCAGAGGCAGAACCATAGCAAGAGAAAGCGCCACATAATCGCCACAGGCTTGAATCCCGCTGGCAATTCAGCATACTGCCCTCATGGACCAGAAACGCTTGATATTTGTCATCAGTTCGCCCCGTTCCGGGTCGACCATGCTGCAGCGCATGCTGGGCTCTCACTCGCAGGTATTTACCCACCCCGAGCCCCATCTCATCACGCCGCTCAATTACCTGGGTTATTTCAACACCGTAGATAAAGCGCCCTACGATCACATCAATGCTGGCCAAGCGGTGCGCGAACTCGTGGAAGAGCTGCCCAACGGTGAAGCAGATTACCTGGATGCCCTGCGCGCTTATACAGGAAGCATCTACGGTAAACTCGCTGACTCAACCGGGAACGCCTATTTTCTTGATAAAACACCGGCCTACGGCCTGGTGCTTCCCTTTCTCGAGAAACTTTATCCCGAGGCCCATTACGTGGTTCTGACTCGACATCCCATGGCCGTTCACCATTCCGTGGCGCACTCATTTTTTGAAGGCAACTACAGCCAGGCCATGCAAGACAATCCCATTGTCCGAGACTATGTGCCGGCCATAGGAGAGTTTTTGCGGGCCAAACGGGTGAATATGGTTCGGGTACGTTACGAAGACCTGACGAGCCAGCCGGAACAAGAAATGAAACGCATTGCAGACCATATTGGCCTGGATTTCGAACCCGACATGGTGACCTACGGGAACAAAAGCCACATAACCAAGAGCTTTGGTGACCCCATGACCGTGCATAAACACGACAAACCGGTCACGGATTCCATTCAAAAATGGGCATCTGATCTCAAGGCGCGCCCCGATGACCTCCAAGCGGCTCAAGAACTCATCGCTACGCTCGCCACCGAAGACCTAGAAGCATGGGGTTATCCCATTGAGAATTTCTGGGAAGCCATGGACAGCGCCGGTGGCAGCGCTACGCCCCGCGCTCCTCTCAATTCGTACCGAGTGAAAAAGCAGGTCCTGCACGTTTTACGTCGCAACATTCACGAAAATACGCTGGGTAAAGTCATCAAAAAAGTACGCTATTACTGCGATGTGCTGCTCCGGACATAAAAAAAGGAGGGTCATGCCCTCCTTGATTCAATTCTCTTTATCGCCTTAGCAGTCGCCGGAGCCGTTGTATTCAATGTTGTATCCATCTGTGATGTTGGACTCGCCAATGTCGTCTACAACTTCTTGCGCGAAACACGATGGCAGATTGTCATTGTATACAATGCCCAAAGTACCATTGATTTGGCTCAAACGCTTCAGGCTAAAAACCCGAAGTCTGTCGTTATTCTTAATCAAAACCGCGCCATCAACTTGGCTCAAATAATCCATGCTGAAGCTTTCAAGCTTTGGGCTATCCTGAATAAACAAGTTGCCATCAATCTTGGTCAGGTTGCTCCAACCAAAATTCGTCAAAGACTCACTGAAAACGGTGACGTTACCTACAACTTCAGAATAATCGCTAAAAAACTCGGCATCGGTCTCGTTCTCGATACGAACATCACCGGTGTAAATACCACCAGCGCTGCCGCAGCCAGCCAATACACTTAGAGCCAGAATGTAGATAACTGAACGCATAGAACACCTCGTTTGGTTATAAAGCGATTTCCAGACTTTAACAGGAAACCGGCGCCGAAGGTACTCTCAGGCTGATGCCTTAGCAAGAGGAAACAAGTACTTCCCCAACTGGACCGCGTCGATCCGCACGGCTATTGATAGCGCGGCGCGCATAAACCGTTTCGATTTTAAAGCCTTTATACAGCTTTCGAATAAACGGCGTATCGGAGTTAGAAAGCACACAGTGAACACCACGGTTGGCGAAACGTGCAAACATTTCAGCAAGTTGCTCTTGTTCAGCATCGCCAAAGCCGCCCTTGGCATAAGCCGTAAAGGAAGCGGTTTTTGAAATTGGGTCGTATGGCGGGTCAAAATAAACCAAATCGTTACGGCGTACGCGGCGGCCCATATGAAATACCGATTCGTGCTTAATTCGAACATTCTTGAGCGCATCGGACACTCGGCGCAGGTTCGCTTCATTGCAAATCGTAGGGTTGCTGTAGCGACCAAAGGGAACGTTGAATTTACCTTTACGGTTTACGCGATACAGTCCATTGAAACAGGTTCGATTCAAAAAGATAATGCGAGCCGCTGCCTCAGTGGTCGAGAGTGTTTCTACCTGCTGTTCGCGCACAGAATAGTAGTAAGCTTCTTCAGAGCGGTGAGCCTTAAGCGCCTCAATCACGCCATCAACATCATCACGGATAGCTTCATAAGCGCCAACCAAATCCGGATTTACATCGGATAGAGTCGCTTGCTTCGGATGCAGGTTGAAGAACACAGCACCGCCACCAACAAATGGCTCGTGGTAACGATTGAACTGCGCCGGAAACCGACTCAAAATTTGCGGGAGTAATTGTGTCTTACCACCGGCCCATTTCATAAACGGCTTGGCGGAGACAAATTCAGTATTTTTCTTTGCTGATGTATTGCGCATGTTCAGTTTATATTCGGCGATCTTTTACACCTCAAAAAACGCGCGCGTTTTTTAACACTTTGTTTTTACTTTAATTTTTTATTGTCAAAAACTTGATTCGCGGATCTACCGAAGTATGGTGCGCCGCCCATTTTTGGCCAAAATTGCTTAGATCCCCGGCCCTCTTGGGATGGCTTAAAGCCTACTCCTTTCGGTTAAGAAAGGATCTGTCACTCCGGTTTTTCGTGGAATTCACGTTTACTTCAAATCGGTTCTTCGGCATGAAGCGCCCGTCCTCCGCGCTTCGGAAAGGGGTCCGACGCGGAACAAAGACGTATTCACAAAAATGACACCTACTTTTTGGAGTGGAACCGATGAGACAACTTCTCAACGCGAGCTTTGTAGCACTGCTCGCTATTGCTCTTGCTGCTTGCTCAGGCACAACAGACAACACAGATAACACCGACACGACTGGAAATACCGATAACACCGGTACAACAGACACGACCGATAACACCGACAACACGGACACAGTCCAAAACACTGCACCTGAAATTCCAGAAGGCGGCTGCTACAAGCAGATGGCTTACGATTCAAACGGCGATGGCGAAAAAGACCGCGACGCAATGATTGTCTTCAACGCGAACGGCGACTGGGTACACTACGAAATTCAGGATGTTAATGGCAACGCAACATTCGTTATGCAGTACGAGTACGATGAGAACTACAACCTCCTTCAGCGTACCAACCGCAACGAAGCTGGCGAAATCACGTACCAAGAAAACTACACGTACGATGAGAATGGCTTCGCAAATAGCTACGACAAAGATGCTGACGGCGACGGCTTCATCGAAGAAAGCTGGACCTCTGTAAATAACGCTGAAGGCAAGCGCACCGCGTGGAACAGCGACAGCGATGGCGACGGCATGGATGATTCCGCAGCTGAGTTCACCTACAACGACGAAGGCAAACTCGCGAGTTATGCTTTTGATTCAGGTGCTAACGGTTTCGTAAACACCAACTACGTTTTAGATTACGTCAACAACGACGATGGCACTTACACTGTTACAACCACAGGTACTCAAACTTACTACGCATCTCTTGAGACATACACGTACAACGGTGAGCGCGTAGCCACCTATACCGAAGACACCAACAACGACGGCAGCATTGAATACAGCCAAGCGGCAACCTTCAATGACGATGGAAGTGTTGACCGTATTTTGGTTGATGCTGACGGCGACGGCACCGACGACATGGTATTTGTTGTTCTGGAGCACAATGCAGACGGCGATACCGTTCGCAGCCAAAAGCAGACACTTGACGGGGAAGTTATCTCCACTACGGCTTATGCCTATACCTCAACGGGCAACATTGGTCTTATCACTGTTTACGACCGTAACGGTGTTATCACCAGCCGCACCATCAACACGTTCAACGAAAACGGTGACCTGCTCACTCAAACTTCTGACGACGATGTTGCTGCAGGCAATGGCGATGACTCTGTATTCACCGCTCTCTACAATGAAGACGGAAACCGAATCGGTGGAGAATTTGAAGCGCTTGGCAACCAGAACGACGCACCGGAAAATGTTTCAACGGCTCTTACTTGGGACGCAGAAGGCAACATCCTGACTTCTGAAACAGATTACGGTAACGACGGTGATATGGACCAAAGCTTTGAAGTAACTCTCAATGCCGATGGCAACGTACTCACCCGTGTTACAACTGGCACGGGCGACACCAATCCAGACTACCGCTCTGTTGAAGTTTACGATGCTGATGACCAGCTTCAGACTGAAACTCAGGACTACTACGCTGATGATACAACCGATCAGGTAGAAGCCATGGAGTGGGATACTATGGGTAATGCAACCCTTTACACCCTAGACACCAATGGCGACGGCGTTGCTGATGAGAGCTGGGCGCAAGAATTTGACGCAAATGGTTTCTTCACAAGCTACCGCTCTGATGAAGACAACAACGGCGTTTGGGACTTTGCATTGATTGCAGAAAGCGAATGCCTAACCGAGTAATTCCGGTTTAAAAGCAAATAAGAGACGCCCGGTATGGTTCGCTATGCCGGGCGTTTTTTTATGTCTTGGTGATGTCCACCCGCTCCGACCCATAATCTCTCGGCAATAGAAACGGATAAAGTTCCAGCATCATGCGCAAGCGTGAAACCACTTCGCGGGCCATCATTTTCACAATCGAACGACCACCGGGATGAATCGCATTAAGGGCAACCGCGGGAAGCTTAAGGCGGTCTGCAATGCAAATAGAACGCAAATTATGAAAGCGCTGCGAGATAATCAATACCGACTTCACGCCAAATACATCTCGCGCCCGGTAAATCGATTCAAAGGTTCGAAAGCCACCACGGTCTTCAAAGATATGCTCTGGGTTAACGCCACGCTCAACCAAGGCTGCTTTCATCGCCCCTGCCTCATCGGAAACCAAACCATAGGTACCACTGACAATCAGTAAACGGCATCGCCCCGCCTGGTAAGCAGCTAAAGCGGCATCCATGCGAGTATCAAAAAATTTATTCGGTCGGCCATCGGCTAGGAGCGGAGCACAGCCCAAAACCAAACCAACGTCCATAGCTGGACACTGTTCCGGATTATCAAACACCCGCTTACGGCCACGCATTTCGACAAATACCCAGCTCACCGTCGCCATGGTCATCATCGCCACTGCGAACTTCAAAAGAAAAAACATAATGGAAGTCTGCCTGATACAGGTAAGAAACAAAAGCCAGCGCTGATGGCTGGCCAAAGAAAGATACCGGGAGCCAGCCTAAACCAGCTCCCGGTGCTTATTAAGATTCTGCTAGAAAGGGATACTCAACCGCACGTGGTGGGTCGAAGTTTTCTTTCACTGTACGTGGGCTGGTCCAACGCAAGAGGTTTAAGTAGCTACCTGCTTTGTCGTTGGTTCCAGATGCTCGGCCGCCACCAAAAGGCTGCTGACCAACCACGGCACCCGTTGGCTTATCGTTGATGTAGAAGTTACCTGCGGTATGGCGAAGGGCCTTGCTGGCTTGCATCACGGCTGCCTTCTCACGAGCAAAGATTGCACCGGTCAATGCGTAAGGGCTAGCCTTGTCGCACAGTTCCAGTACTTCAGCGAATTCACCGTCAGCGTAACAGTAAATGGTTACCACTGGCCCAAAGATTTCTTCTTGAATCAGCTTGAAGTTCGGGTTGGTTGTAAGAACAACCGTTGGCTGAATGAAATAACCTTTACTGTCATCACAATCACCGCCAAGAATAACTTCAGCTTCGTCACTCTCTTTTGCGTAGTCGATGTAACCTTTGATTTTATCAAATGCGCGCTTGTCGATAACCGCACCCATGAAGTTGGTGAAGTCACAGATATCGCCCACTTTAAGCTCTGCGTGCATGGCCTTAAGCTTCTCGGAGAGCGCTCCCCACATCCCTTGTGGAACATAGCAGCGAGACACCGCTGAGCACTTTTGTCCCTGGTACTCAAAAGCACCGCGCGTAATGGCAACAGCCAAAGCCTGCAGGTCCGCTGACTCATGAGCCACGATAAAATCTTTACCGCCGGTCTCACCAACCAAACGTGGGTAAGTTTCGTAGCTGGCAATATTTTGACCAACCGTTGACCACATATGCTGGAAAGTCTTGGTCGACCCAGTAAAGTGAACACCGCCAAGCTTACGATGGTTAAGCGCAATATCGCCTACCAAAGGTCCGGGTCCGTGAACCATGTTGATAACGCCGTCGGGAAGACCTGCTTCTTTGAGCATGTCCATCATCACGTTCGCACTGAGTGCTTGGGTCTCGGATGGCTTCCATACGCAAACATTACCCATGAGCGCTACCGCTGTTGGCAAGTTCACGGCGATAGAAGAGAAGTTGAATGGGCTTACTGCGAAAACAAATCCATCCAAGGGTCGGTAATCAAGCTGATTCCAAATACCAGGGGCTGAGTCAGGTTGACCGGCCATGATATCTCGCGCGTACTTCACGTTGTAGCGAAAGAAGTCGCAGAGTTCGCAAACGGCATCAATTTCTGCCTGGTGAGCGGTCTTGCTTTGTCCAAGCATAGTCGCTGCATTTGAAATCGCGCGGTACCGGCCTGCAAGTAAATCTGCAGCTTTTAGAAAAATACCGGCTCGTTCTTCGAAAGGAACTGCTGCCCACGCATCTTTAGCCGCCAATGCATTATCAATGGCTTCGTGAACCTGTGCTTCGGTTGCAATGTGCAATGTACCGATTTGCTTTTGGTGGTCATGAGGCATGACATAGGCTTCGGTCTTATCTGACCCACAAGCTTTACCACCAATAATTGACTTCAACTCCATATTGCCAGCAGCCATCTCTTTGAGTGCTGCTTTGAGTTCAGCTCGCTCAGGGCTGTTTGGAGCATAAGATAGAACCGGCTCGTTACGAGGTGCCGGCACTTCGCGGTGCGCATTAAACATAATGATTTCTCCTAGAACGCTACACGCCGGACGCCATCGCCTCCCTGCGACAGCCGGGGCGTTCAGTGGGGGTTTGGGGCGGTTTATCGTGAAAATGGGTGCCGGGTCGATAGTGATTCGCACCCTCTGGCTTCAGAATGGATGATTTATGAGATCGCGGCGGAGACTAAAGGTGCTCGACCAGCCGAAGGCCCTTGGGACATTGAATTCCCGTCACTTGAATGCGTCTTTCTGACGCGCTGAGCCATTCAAATTCGAGCTTCACGGCATCTTCTGGAATCATATCGGGCAGTTGATTGGCCCACTCCACCACGGCCACAGCATCATCCCGCAGAATTTGCTCTTCAAGGCCTAGGTCACGGGCGCTCTCGGAATCGTGGAGGCGATAGAAATCCATATGGACCATCATCCCACGCTGGGCCGGGTACATGTTGGCCAGCGTATAAGTTGGGCTGGCAACCTCGTGCATGGCGTGAACGCCCATACCGCGGGCAAATCCTTGAACAAAATGGGTTTTACCCATGCCCAAATCGCCCACCAATGCGAAAACGGTTCCCTGGGGAGCCATTTGGCCAAGCTTCTCACCGAGCTTTCGCGTGGCTTCAGGCCGCCGCGACGTATAAATCCAATTTTCTTGTTTCATGCCGATTCTTACCGGCCCACCCTATGCAGCACTGGTCCCAGGGCGTCAACAATATCTGAGGCAATCAAGGCAGTTTCTCCAACGGTTTCGCTGGCGAGGTCCCCGGCACAAGCGTGCAAGAGTGTGGCAACCTTGGCTGCATCGACCGCCATATAGCCAGCCGCTAAGAATGCCCCGACCATGCCAGCCAAAACATCCCCCGAACCACCCGTGGCCATACCGGCATTGCCAGCACCCACAACCCAAATATCACCGTTGGAGGCGGCAACCACCGTGCTGGCTCCTTTCAGAACCAACACACAATCGTGCGCTTTCGCAAAACTGGAAGCGATGCCCATGCGATCTGCCTGAACCTCCGCAACGGTTTTGCCTGTCAGTCTGGCCATTTCTTTGGGATGAGGCGTGAGTACCAAATCACTGCGAATGCCCTGCCACCAATGGGGATGGGCCGCCAAAATGTTCAAGGCTTCGGCATCTAAACAAAGAGGCAAGCTGGTTTCGTAGAGCAAGTGCTTTAAGTATTGCTCACTCGATTCACCGGAAGACAAACCTGGACCTGTCACCACCGCCGTGGCGCCTTCAAACATATCGGACAACCAGGACTCTTGAGTCTGCGTCTCGGTCATCACCCGCAACATGGCCTCGGGAGGTCTATCGGTTGCCATATTGAGCGTGGCTTCATCTGCGACCCAACTGACCAAACCGGCACCACTGCGCAACGCGCCCATCAACGCAAGAATAGCTGCGCCGGGGGAGGTTTTTTGTCCGGCCCAAACAGCTACATGTCCGTAGGTGCCTTTGTGCGTATTGGCCAGCCGCTCAGAAATGAGTTCAGAGATATCTTCTTCGCCCAAGAGTGCGGTCTGAACGCCTTGCTCGGGCGCCAAGTTCTGGGGAATGCCAATGTCCGCGACACAAAGGTCTCCTGCGTGCGCTGCGCCGGGAAACAAAAAGTGTCCCCTTTTGGGAAATGCAAAAGTCACGGTACAATCCGCTTTGACTGCTGCACCATCCACCATACCGGTATCGCCGCAAACCCCACTGGGAATATCTACGGCAATGACGACACCTTCAAACCCGGCTATCATATCGATGGCCTGTGACATCACCGGACGCGGCGCCCCTTTAAGACCCGTTCCCAAGAGAGCATCAATGACGACATCGGTCTTTTCAACGGTGCGTTCAAAATGGGTCAAATGAGATGCTTCTAGAACCGCATGCACCTTCACCCCAGGTATATCGGAGTACAAGCGTTCCAGTGCGATTTCGGCCTCGCCTTTGACCGACTCTTCTTCGGCGAAAAGGAAAATGTGAACCGCTGCACCTTCGGCCGCAAGCAAACGTGCCACCACGAAGCCGTCACCGCCGTTGTTCCCTTTCCCGCAGGCCACAACCACATCGGCCGGCATTTCAACCAAGTCCATACAGACTTGAGCGACGGCATCACCAGCGCTCTCCATCAACTCGATACCGGGAATTCCCAAATTATCGATGGTATGCCGGTCAATGCTCGACATTTCTTGATTGGTCAGTAGGTAATGCATCGGAACTCCGAAAGAGTTTAACGGTCCAGCAGTGTAATCATATCACGAACAGCGGTATCGAGTCCGCTGAAGATTGCTCTGGAGATAATAGAGTGTCCCACATTGAAACGACTGATGCCCTCTACAGCCACCAAGTCTTGGATATTGTGGTAGTCGAGACCATGCCCCGCACTCACATGCATACCCAGCTTATTGGCCGCTCGGGTTGCATCAACGATTTTCTGTAATTCGGCCCGCCGCGCAATATCGCCACGCGCATCGGCATAGCGAGCGGTATTGATTTCTACCGACATGGTTTCCACTTTGTGCGCGCCGCGGATTTGGTCCACATCTGGGTCCACAAAGAGGCTCACCAAAATATCTGCCTCACGTAAACCACCAATGTATTTTTTAAGATGTTCACGGTGGTGTCCAATGTCGAGGCCCGACTCTGTGGTCAACTCCCCGGCTCGCTCGGGAACCAGAGTGACAATGTGCGGCTTGACCTCAAAGGCAAACTTCTGATTTTCCTGAGTTGCTGCCATTTGCATATTCAGCGTGGTTTGAACGGTATCTCGAAGAACGAGCAAATCTTTATCTTGGATATGACGCCGGTCTTCACGCAGATGAGCTTTGATTTGTGAAGCTCCTGCACGCTCGGCTACGCCCGCAGCTGCAATGGGATCGGGATAACGGGTCCGGCGTCCCTGACGGAGCGTGCCCACGTAATCAATGTTGAGTCCGAGTTCTGCTCTAGCCATCAGGATCTCCTTGAATCAGTTCAAAATCGTACGCATACTTTCAGCGATTTCATTGGCCCATGTATCCACCTGGACTGCATCGGGACCTTCAACCAAAACCCGAGCCTTGGGCTCTGTTCCGGAATAGCGAACCATCACACGCCCGTCGCCGCCAAGCTTACCTTCCACATCGGCAATCAACTTGCTTACAACATCAAGCTCGGTAATGGGCGTTTTGTTTTTCACCCGCACACTGACCAGCGATTGTGGAAATGGCACAAACACCTTCTTCAAATCAGCCAAAGCTTTTCCACTTTGCTTCATCATGG
>MDSW01170459.1_pt1 | contig 10310 bp, 9 predicted proteins | sample 811171 | NCBI WGS metagenome assembly MDSW01 (sample SAMN05326641, study PRJNA326480) | marine metagenome | isolation source: seawater | place: Atlantic Ocean: North West | collected 2012 | reverse complement strand
TACCTGCGTCAGAAGAATGTAATATAAAACGCGCACCTAAATCAATTGCAACTTTTGAAGCCTCGATAGTCTGTTGATGAATCATTGTTGGGACACCCCTTTTGTCTGCCTCATCAATTACGTGCTTTAATGTCTCTAAATAAACAGGATTATCATTTTCATTTGGTATACCTAAAGAAGTAGTCATGTCGTTAGGACCAATAAATACTCCGTCAATTTTTGCTGCATCAATCATATTTCCAATGTTATCTGCTGCTGGCTTACTTTCAACTCCCATAATAAAAATATGATCTTTATGCAATTTTTCAAAATATTCTTTAGTTTTATCACTTGGGAATTCCCCAGTACTCACATAATTTTCATAATATTCACCTTTGAGTGGGTGGGTACGCAATTTTCCAACACAATGTTTCACTTCTTCTATATCTTCGCAATATGGCACTAGAACTCCATCAGCACCTGCATCCATAGCCATTGCAACATAAATAGGATCCGTACTAGGAGTTCTTACTATTGCTGTAATATCTAAGGATTGGAATTGTTCCACGGTGTTAGCTATCAATTCTCTGTCTCTTGATCCATGCTCTGAATCAATAACAACAAAATCTAAACCACAACCAGCATAAACTCTTTTCCATCTCATTCCTGTCATACACCAAATCATATAACCAAATACCGGCTTACCATCTTTTAAGCGTTGTTTTAATTCTGCTGGTTTCATTTATTTCTCCTAAACTATTTTTTTAATATATTCTTAAGTTCACTTACATGTTCAATTTGAAAATCGGGTGTTGGCATTTCTTCAGGATAGGATCTTCCCATTTTGATCCACGCAGTTTTCATACCAAGTCTATTAGCTCCCAATATATCAGTATAAGCATTGTCTCCTACAAACAATATTTCTTCATTTTTAATATTTTCTAAACCTAATTTTTTCTTAGCAATCAGATATATTTCTGAATCAGGCTTATCCTTTGCATAAATTTTTGAAGGCAAAACAAAAGGTATTTTATCAGTTAAACCAGTAATTTCGACTTTCTTATATTGGTAACTGTTACCGTTTGTTACAACACCCCAATTATATTCAGAATTATTTATCCAATCAATAAATTCCATTACTCCGGGAAGAATTTTCATATGCTTTATTGTTGATTCAAAATAAAATTTATAGTGATCATGTTCATCACCCTTGACTTTAGGCCACCTAGCTTTTATTTTCTTGAATGATTCTATCGGAATAGCAGTATTATTTGGAGATAGGCTCCAAAAGTAATCTATTGCTTCATTAAGATTCAAAGAATTTCTTATAACCTCCTCCTGATAATAATAATCCTTATATACATTGGTATACGCCCCATAACGATCAATTAATGTATCGTCTAAATCAAATAAACATGCCCTAACACTCATAATTACACATCCGCAACTGCATTATCATCAAGGTTCCATGAACCAGAATATCTTTCATTATTTTTATCGGGATTGAATGGTTTCATTGCTAAAACTGTCTCATCAATATCTGTTCCAAGACCAGGAGTTTCGGGTAATTCAAAGAACCCTTCATTAATTACTAAAGGGGTTGTTTGTACTTTATCATGCCAAGGCATATCTCGTGCAGTCTCTAGTATTAAGAAATTTGGAACTGTTGCACAAACATGCAAAGATGCTGCAGTAGCAATGGGCCCGTTTGGATTATGGGGCGCAAATTTAATATATTCAATTTCAGCCATAGAAGCTATCCTTTTTATCTCTGAAATTCCACCCGTATGAGCAATGTCCGGTTGTATCACATCTACTAATCTTCTATTTAATAATTCCTTAAATCCCCACCTGAAAAACAATCTTTCACCAGTAGCTATATCTGTTCTATGACCTGCATTTCTTACCTGCTCTAATGCATTTATATTTTCTGGAGGAACAGGCTCTTCAAAAAAAAGCAAGTTAAATTCTTCTACCGCATCTATCTGTTTTATTGCTATAGAAGGCCTGACTCTTCCATGATTATCAATCATTATGTCTATATCAGGGCCAAGTTCTTGTCTCATACCCTTAATTTTTTCATGTAAATTATCTGCGGCATCTTTTTCCGACCATTTATTATCTTCATTCGCCGTCCAACCACCAGTCTTAAAAGCTGAAAAACCTTCATCAACTAATTTTTTACCACCCCTGATATCAGCAGCATGAGTATATGCCTTAACTTTGTCTCTTACTGCACCACCCAACATTTTATATATAGGCATATTGTTAATTTTTCCTGTAATATCCCATAATGCAATGTCTATGGCAGCCATAGCTGAACCCATTACGACACCCCCTCTCCAGAATCCATGACGATACATTATCTGCCAATTTCTTTCAATTTGTGTTGGGTCATTACCTATTAGTCTTTTAGCTAAAACGTTAATACCAGCAGCAACTGATTCTTCATGTCGTTCTAATGTTCCTTCTCCCCAACCATGAATACCTTCATCTGTTTCTACTTTACAAAACACCCAATCTCTTCCACCCGTCTCCATTAAGAAAGTTTTTATATCTGTGATTTTCATAATCTTAACTTTATCTCCATAAATATTTATAATATTATTAACCAAGCAATTAATCTTTAATTTATACCTGTCATAAACAATAAGATAATGTTTCTATAATATAATGAATTGCCTTTCTTTTTATCAAACACTTTTTATCTTTGGATAAATAATTAGTACCATACAAATAATTATAAAACAGCCAGTAGATAGAAAATAGTAACCCATATTAACCCCCCAATTATCTGCAACTATCCCGACTAATAAACCAAAAACGGGCGACAATGCATTATCTAACAAAGTTATAGATAATATTCTTCCTCTTAATTTTTCAGGAGACAGTTCAATAAGAGTTAATGAGTTGGAGGATCTAAATATCGTTTGGCTAGAACCAATAATAATAATTAATATAAATAAAGTCCATTCAAAGTTTGAAATACCGAAACCGAAAAGACTAACAGCATAAGAAAAAGTTACTATAAGCATTAGCCTTCCTTTGTTATTTAATCTGTTTCTAGTAGCAATATAAAAACCTCCTAGTAAACCACCAATCGCACCAGTAGACTGAATTAAACCTAAAAATCTTACACCTTGATCAAATTTTTGATCCACAAGTTGTGGGAGTAATGTTTGATGGGCGAATCCAATAGATAATGGACCTAATCCTAAGAAAACTACAGCTAAAACAACCCTATTATCCTTAATGTAATTAAATCCTTCTAGTAATTGTTTTAAAGTGTTGCCTTTTGGTTTTTTTTCAAAAGAATTTGATAATTTAATTTTTGTTGTAAAAATTATGACTATTAAATATGCTATAAAAGCACACAGATAAGCAGCAGAAATATCTACAGAATAAATCAAAATGGATATTAATGCTGGTCCAAGAAATCTTGTACTGTTAATAGCTATAGAATTTAAGGATAATGCATTGGCTATATTTTTTGAATCAACCAATAAAGGTATTATTGAGGTTCTTGTAGGTTGATTCATAGCCATACTTGCGCCCAACCCAAAAGAAATCAAATAAATATGCCACATTTGAACATCACCATAAAACAAAATAAGAAACATAATTAGATGCATTAATGCTGACCAAGACTGGATGAATATTAATAATCTTTTTTTATTAAATCTATCGGCAGCAACACCTCCAATTATACCTAAAAGTAGCATTGGTATTGCTCTAACTAATAAAACCGAACCTATAGCGGTTGAAGACCCAGTTATTGTCCAAACAAGCCATGCTCTAGCTACCATATCCGAATGCATTCCAATTGCAGATAGAACCTGGCCAAACCACAAATTTCTAAAGTTTTGATTACTCAAAGATCTAAAAGTGAAAAATATTTTCGTATAATATTTTGTCATGGCTTATTTTTTTTTTGAGCAAGTCCCGAACCTATAATTACTAATATAGAACCAATGTATAATTCTAATCCAATTTCTTCATTAAGAATTATCCAACTTAATAAAACTCCAAAAATAGGTTGAGTAAGCGATAAAAAAATTACTCCAGATGGAAGGTAAGTTCTTAATAGCCAATGTTGAGCCATGAATGCAAAACCAGCAATAATTATTCCTGTATATACAACTGAAATTACTATATTTTTTGTAAAAAAACTATTTGAAGGGTTCTCGAAAATATAACTACCAATTATAAAAATTAATATCCCAAAAATTGCTTGAGATGCTAGCATTTTATGTTGAGCTATACTTTGGCCTAAATTAGAAATAAATATTTGTCTAATAGCCAACAATATTGCACATATAAGACATAAAAAATCTCCTAAAATATAATCATAACTAGATTCTGAGAAATTACTTAAAAAAACTACAACTATCCCCAAATAAGCAGTGATTACTCCTAGAATTCTAAATTTATTTAATTTATCTCCAGGAACTATAAAATGAGCTATTATACCAGCCCATAATGGATATGTTGTAAAAATTAAAATCGCATGACTGGCTTGTGTATAGCTTTGCCCAACATTCAGAAAAATTAATTGTATAGAAAATAAAATACCTAAAACAAACAGTGGTAAATATTCATGTCTTTTTAGTTTAAATGATTTTTTTGTGATCAAAGAATAAACAAGAACCACCACCCCTCCAGCTAAAAACCTCATCCAGCCTAAACGAAGAGGTGTTGTATCGAGCAATCCTAATTTTGTACCTACCGGATTTCCCGACCATAATATTGATAAAAATAGCGCTAATGACGCCGCTCTTTTATCAAGAATTTTTCTAGTGTCTTTTTTCAAGAATAATCACTTAATCGAGATGTCTCAAGTATTGTCCAATCCAATCATAATTAACAAAATCAACATAAGCATCCATAAGTGCTTTTGTTATTTGACCAGGTACTTTTCCTGAACCAACTTTCCTTCCCTGTATTGTAGAAACACCACAAATACACAATGAGGTTGAAGTAAGAAATATTTCATCTGCAGTTAGAGCATCGTACAAATCAATATCCTTAATTACTAAAGGAATATCTAATTTTTTTGCAAGTTCAATGGTGGTCTCTCTAGAAATACCCCCCAAAACAAACTGTTCAGATGGTGTATAAATAACACCATTTTTTACTGAAAAAAAGTTAGATCCTATACCCTCTGTTATAAAACCTCTATTATCAAGTAAAATCGCCCACGCATCTGGATTCTGTGCTTTTGCTTCAAGGTCACCCATTATAAGGTTCAAGTAATTATGAGTCTTAACTCTTGGACTCAATGATTCTGTAGGAACTCTTCTGACAGAAGGAATAATCACATCCATTCCTTCTTTATAAAGTTTAGCTCTCGGTTTTAGCGGTAGAGGCATACATTCAATAATCAAATTTGGACCTCCATCTGTATCCCACATATCTCCTCCAACAAAATCAACCCCCCTTGATACTCTTTGACCAACCCAATAGTCATCATTTTTATCTATTAATGGTAAATTTGCATTTAATACATTCATAGTTTGGTCAATCATTTCATTTTTGTTGATGCCAGGATCTATTTTTACATAACTTAACGAGTCGTAGAATCTATCAATATGCTCTTCTAACTTAAATATTTTATGACCAAAAGTTCTTGTCATATCAAAAACACCATCACCGTACTTAAAACTTCTGTCTCTAAAAGGAATCATTACTTCAGATTCTGGAACTATCTTTCCATTGAAGTACGCAACTCTTTCATTACTACTTTTCATATTAACTATAACTCCTTCTTAGATATTACTAAATATTATTTTATTCTGTCCAAAAACTGCCATGTTTGTGAACAATTAATGGATCAATTTGTGCTCCTAAACCATAGCCATCTGGAATCACGAACATATCACCAACTATATTTTCATTAGGAAAAAGAACCTCGTTTCTCCAGTCTATTTCATACACCGCATGCTCTAGGGGTAAAGTATTATTAAATGCCAAAGTTGAATGAGCAGATGCAAGTAATGATAGGGGACCAGACGGACAGTGCATAGAAACAGATTTTTCTTTTTTTGCCTCTAAGGTTTTTCCTATAAGAAAAGCTTCTATTGGGCCGCCACAGAATTTAATATCTGGCATTACAACATCAAGGACGTGATTATCTATCAATTTTTCAAAAAGTGATAATCCATAACCATGCTCTGCTCCAGCTATAGGGATTGTAGATTTTTCTTTTATTTTTCTTATATCTGAAGAATATTCTATTGGATCAATAGGCTCTTCATACCAACCAACTCCTCTTTCTGTTAATTCATAAAGAAGATCAAATGCTGATTCATTATCGAACCTTGAGTGACAATCTACAAGTAAAGTTGAGTCTCCTATTGATTCTATAACACTACTTATTCTACTAAGTCCAATTAGGGCTTCTTTTGGTAATCCCGGCCCATCAAATGGTGACTTACACTCATCAAATGGCGCACATTTTAATGTCTTGAATCCTTGATCATTTACATATTTAGCCATCTTTGAAAAAGATTCCGGAGATCTATCTAACACTTCCTGTAAAACAGGATTGAAATTTTGTTTAGTTTTTTTATCTAACAGCAAAGACCTATTTATATTGGCATATAATTGTACCTTGTTACTCGAAATATTTTTTTCTCCAAATTTATATAATATATACTCATACATCTTAAGTTTAGATTGCTTTGAGATTGCATCAGTAATTGCACAACGCAGACCACTTACAGCAGTAGCTAATAATTGATCAGATTCTATATTTTCTATTGATAAATTATTTTCAGTAATCACATCATAATCGGAATAAACTTTTTTTCCTCTGAGACTATTAGCTAATTTCGCAACTATTGGAGAAACATTTCTTGATAGTTGTGTATGAGTAATCTCTCCTTCACCGAAAATATTAGAATTATCTGATATTTTTAGATGTGTCCATTCCGTATTAGAATTAACCACAATTGAGTTAAATTCTAGTGAGTTTATATTTATCCATACATCATTCATAAATATTAAGTTTGTTTTTTTATATATACTAAGTTATATTTAAGAAAAATTTAAGCAAGAAAATAAGAAATAAGATGAAAATTAAAGAAATAAAAACACTTTCAGGTGATAGATACAATTATGTGAAAATCACTACAGATGAAAATATAGTAGGTTATGGAGAGATACATCCAGCCTCTGGGACCAGTGGAACACCTTTTGTTTCAATGGCAGGGGTAAAGTATTGTGAAGAGTATTTAATTAATAAAAATCCTTTAGAAATAGAAAAACATTGGCAACATATGTTCCGAAGGCAAATTTTTAGAGGTGGATCTGACATGATGGCCGCTATGGGGGCTATAGATATTGCTTTATGGGATATTAAGGGTAAGGCTTACAATAAACCTGTATACGAACTACTAGGAGGAAAAGTAAGAGACAAGGTAAGGTTGTATACGCATCTACAAGGTGTCAGTAAAGAAGAATTAGCTGAAGATGCAGAAAAAAAAATTGAAGAAGGTTTTACTGCAGTCAGGTTATACCCATTTGGAAGTTTTGGATCAAAAAGTTTTGCTGAAGGATCCGGATTAGAAAAAATGAGTTTCACTTCAATGCAAAGACATGCTTACGAAAGAGTTGAAGCAGTAAGAAAAGCAGTAGGTCCTGATATTGATATAATGATAGATGTTGTAAACAGACTGACCCCTCCTGAAGCAATAGCAATTGGAAATGCTCTCAAAGACTTAAATTTATATTTTTTTGAAGATCCAATTGAACCAGAAAACATGGAACAATGGAAATTAGTTGCAAGTCAGCAGCCCATTCCAATAGCTATGGGAGAAAGATTATATACTGTGTATCAATTTAAGGATTTATTAGTTAATCAAGGTGCTAGTTATATTAGGCCAGATCTCTCTCTAGCAGGTGGAATTACGAACGTAAAGAAAATATCAAATATGGCTGAAGCTTTTTATACCGGAGTTGTTCCACATAACCCCTTAAGTTGTGTGCTTACTGCATCATGTGTTCAAATAGATGCATCAGTTCATAATATACCTGTACAAGAATATCCATATGATGATAATTTAGGTATAAAAAAAGATTTAGTTGACGAACCAATTAAGCGTGTAGGTGGATATCTTGAAATACCAAATAAACCAGGGATTGGGGTAAATTTAAATGAAGAAGCATTTAAACATTATCCACCAAAGCATTATGACAGAGATCCATTAATATTTTATGATGGAGGCCTAAAAGACTACTAATTTTGTCTTTTCTTTATTCTCTTTGAACTAATTCTTAGCCAAAAAATTCCGCCCAAAAATGATACACAAACAAGCAAAAAAAGTACAGTACCCCAAATATTGTTGTATCCCGCACGAACTTCATCAGAAACAACAAAATCAAGTATAGTTAAACTTTTACCTTTTTCACTTTCTACTTCTAAGTCCACTACCCATTCTCCTGATTCCTCTAGTTCAAATTGAGACAAATAATGAACATAATCATTAGGGGAGTTTAATGCTAAATTATATAGCTTTGCACCTGAATCTTTACTGGTTAAGTAGATAGTTACTTTAGCATTTTTAATATAATTTTTATCCTCAGCATTTTTTATTTTAGTTGCAAGTCTTATTATTCCAATTTTAGGATCGCTAGGTGTTATATATACTTGAACTTCATGAGGGTCCGAATTATATTTACCAAGATATTTATAACCTGGAAGTGAATTACTTTCCTGAGCAAATAAAGTACTTGATAAATTAATTAATATTATAATAAAAATTAAATAGTAAAATTTTTTCATAACAATATTATAAATGATTAGAAAAAATCCATGAATAAAAATTTAGATTTAATTATAAAAAATTCAAGAGTAATTGATCCAAAAAATAACATCGATGAAAAATTAGATGTAGGTATTAAGTATGGAAAAATTTATGAAATAGCTAAGAATATTCAAACTTCTAGAAGCCCTGAAACAATTGATCAAGAAAATAAAATTCTTATGCCAGGGCATATTGATACACATGCCCATCTTTCTGCAGTATTCAACGATAATATCAATAGCGATTATGGTCACAAAATGCTTGCTGAGTCAGGAACAACAACAGCCTTAGATTTGGCTGGTGAACCAGACATTATGGTTGAGGGTATGAAAAAAAATGGAGCTGGTTTAAGTGTAGCAACAATCATGGGTCTAGTTCCCCATAAAACTGTAAACAAAGACGATCCAGATAATATCACCTTAAGAGATACAATTTTTGATGTAAAAAAAAGGGGTGGGATTGGAGTTAAGATACTGGGAGGATATTTTCCATTTAGTGTTGATGCAAATAGCAGAGTAATCAAGGAAGCTAATGATCAATTATCTTGGGTAGCTTTTCATGTTGGATCAAAAACTGCAGGAAGTGACATGGTAGGATTAAGAGAAGTTCCAGAGTCTACGGATAAAGGAAGGCTTCATGTAGCACATATAAACTCATACACTAGAGGTTTGGTAAATAAAGAAGAAAAAGAAGTTGAAGAAGCTATATCAATAATAAAAAATATGAAAAATCAGTGGGTAACTGAAGCATATATGTCCAAAATAAATGGAACTAATGGACTGTGTGATGAAAACGGAAATCTTGTATATAATGTTGCACAAAATTGTCTTATATTAGGTGGATATGAGCCTAATGAAAACGGATTACGGAAGGCTTTATCTGAGGGATACGGTTCTGCATTGACTGTAAAAAACAATCGTAATGTGTTAGTTAACGGAGATGAAGCAGTTAAATTTTGGGAAAAATCTTTAACAAATGCAAGCTTGAGTTTTCCAGTAAATCCACCATCTAGTGCATTTAGATTATCAACAGAAAAATATGAAAATAGCGATGATTTTGTGATTGATGCTATATCTACAGATGGGGGATATATACCCAGAAATGTTGCAATAGAAAAAACAATGGCTCTTGTTAATTTTGGAGCATTGAGCCTCAAAGACGCCGTAATTAAACTTAGTTATTCTCCTTCAAAAATGCTAGGACTAGAAAATAAGGGTCATTTATCTGAAGGTTCTGATGCAGACATAACTATCATTGATCCACAAACAAACAAAGCCTGTATGTCACTCGTTGCAGGAAAAGTTATAATGATAAATGGAAAATCTGTTTCAGATAATGGAACATGGCTTATTCTTGAAGAAGGCAAATCTGTAGCTGAAAAATCTGGAGTGAATTTTCAAGTTATCAATCTAGAAAAAAGTAAATTATATAAAAGTTTTTAATTATCTTTGAACTCTACCAGATGTATCACCACCGGCAACAGAAAGTACTTCTTTCAAAGAAACTAAATTAAAATCTCCATGAAAT
>MDSW01150031.1_pt1 | contig 10311 bp, 11 predicted proteins | sample 811171 | NCBI WGS metagenome assembly MDSW01 (sample SAMN05326641, study PRJNA326480) | marine metagenome | isolation source: seawater | place: Atlantic Ocean: North West | collected 2012 | reverse complement strand
GGGGGGTGTCTCGCCCTCTTCGCCTGAAGGTGTGAACACGGAACAAGCGGAGACGATCAGGGCAGACGCCAGAAGGAGGCCCGCCCGGCGCATCACCGCGGCGCCAGGACCATGGTCATCTGGCGGCCTTCGAGCTTCGGCTCGAGTTCGACCTTGGCGGTTTCCTCGAAATCCTCTTTCACCCGTTGCAGCAATTCCATGCCGAGATGCTGGTGAGCCATTTCCCGGCCCCGGAAGCGCAGGGTGACCTTCACCTTGTCACCGCTTTCGAAGAAGCGCGCCATCGCCTTTGCCTTGACCTCATAGTCATGCGTGTCGATGTTCGGGCGCATCTTGATTTCCTTGAGCTCGGAAGACTTCTGCTTCTTCTTCGCAGCCGCCTTCTTCTTGCGCTCTTCGAATCTGAGCTTGCCATAGTCGAGTATCTTGACCACCGGCACCTCCTGGTTCGGAGATACCTCCACAAGGTCCATCCCGGCTTCGCGGGCCGCGTCCAGTGCGGCGCCTACGGGCATCACGCCCTGCTTTTCACCGTTCTCGTCAATCAGTAGAACCTTGGCGGCGCGGATGTCCTCATTGATACGTGGACCGGCTGTTTTTTGCGGTCCACCTGTGTCTGGTCTGCGAGCTATGGCGAATCTCCTTTTTCGCTGTTGTCAGAAGTCCTGAATATGCCTGTAAACGCGGGCATCTTCAAGGCGCACGGCCATTCTACACTTCGGATGGCCCGTCAAGACGGCAATACACCGAGCGCCCTGACAGACTGCCAGACATCGTCGGTGCTGAGTTCCGCCAACGTGGGCGCGGAATTGATGATGATTGTCCGCGCGCCGCGGGGGGCCGCCTGGTCAGGATTGCTCTCATTCAGGGCAAACAGGGCAACGCCCGGCGCGCCGGCAATCGCCGCCATATGCATGGGCCCCGTGTCATTTCCGACCACGAACAGGGCGCGTTCGGCCAGCGTCACGATCTGGAACAAATCCGTCCGCGTGACAATGCTCTTGGCGCGGGGCTCCTTGCGGACGATCTCATGTGCGAGCGGGCCTTCCGCCTTGCCGCCGATGATCACCGGCGCGACGCCTGCATCCGCCACGCGCTTTGCGAGGTCGGCATAATTCTCCACCGGCCAGCGCTTTGCCTCCCGGTGCGCCGAGGCGCCGGGGATCAGAAGCATGTAGGGTTCCTGTATGCTGAAATAGGCCGGCTGCAGGCGCGGCGCATCGCGCAGCTTCGGCCGCACCCAGGACAGGTCCGGCTTCGGCGCGCTGGTGCCCAGCCACCGCCCGCCCGGCGCGACACCCGCGATTTCCAGTTGTTCGGCCAGCCGGTCTATCGAGTGCATGCTGCCCCGGTCACCATTGTCGTGGAAAAAGGCGCATTTTTCATGATGGCCCGACCAGAGCGGGGCCTTCCCGGTCCGGCTGAGGGCGGTGAAGTAATTCTTCGTCCGCCCGCTGGTCTGGAAATCATAGACAATGTCGTAATTCGCCTTGCGGATCCGCTGGATCAGCGCCGCCGTGGCCTTCATGCCTTCCGGACGGCCATCGGTCTCCACATCGTCGATATAGGGGCAGAGATCGGCGAAGTCCTTGAAGGGCGGCGTCGTCAGCAGGGTGATACGCGCGGAGGGGTGAAACTCCCGCACGGCCTTCATGGCGCCAAGCGCCAGCACGAAGTCCCCCAGCGCGCTCAGCTTGATCACCAGCACATTCTGCGCGCTCCTCCCCGGATTGACGGGGCTTGCCGGGGTGTCCGGATTCGCCATGCCTACCTCTGTTTTCCCCTAGTCGAGCAAGGACTTATAGACGGCGAGCGTCGCGGCCTGAAGCCCCCGCTTGGAGAAATGCGCACGCACATGGGCCTGCCCGGCCCGGCCCATGCCCGCCCGCGCCTCCGGTCCGATGGAGAGCAGCGCCCGGATCGCGCCCGCAAGCGACTGGGCATTGCCGGGCTCCACGCGGGCACCCGTCTCACCCTCGATCACGGTTTCGCGGCCGCCACCATGATCGGCAACGATCACTGGCCGGCCCATGGCCGATGCCTCTGCCGCGACGCGACCAAACGCTTCCGGTCGCGTCGACGGGGCCAGCACGATATCGCTCGCGAGATACGCCGCCGGCATGTCGGTGAGATGCTCCGAGATGATCACGCCCCGGTCGAGATGCCGCGTAATGACAGCGTCTTCCAGCTTTTCGACATAGGCCTTGCGCCCCTGCGCATCGCCCGCCAGCACAAGAACCAGCGCCTCTCGCTCCTCCGGCGAGAGCAGCCCCAGCGCTTCAATGGCCACAAGCTGCCCTTTCCAATCGGTCAGCCGCCCCGGCAGCAGCAGCACCATCCTCTTGTCACCTTCGAGTCCGAATCCTGCACGAATTGCCTCGATCCGCGAGGTCGGTACGGCAATCGGGTCGAATGCAGCGAGGTCAACGCCGCGGTGAATGGTCACCACCCGTTCTTCCGGCACATGATGCGTCGCCTTCACATGCTCCGCGATCCAGTCCGAATTGGCGATCACGATGTCGCCTTTCGCCATGACAGAGTTGTACTTCTGCTTCAGGCGCGTCTTTCCCGAATAGGCGCCGTGATAGGTTGTCACGAAGGGAATGCCGGAAGCCTGCGCCGCCGCATACGCACTCCATGCCGGCGCGCGGGACCGGGCATGGACAAGGTTAACCCCTTCCCGCCGGATCAGCCGTTTCAGCTTCGCCTCATTGGTCTTCAGGGTCAGCGGGTTCTTGGACTTCGCATCCATGCGGAACAGCTCGCCGCCGAGGGCAGCGAACTCCGGCTCCAGCCGACCGCCCTTGCTGGCGAGAAGCGCCCGGCCACCCGCCTTCACGATAGCCTCGGTGACTTCCAGCACGGTGCGTTCGACGCCGCCGGCGGACAGTTCAGGGGCCACCTGAAGGATGGTCTTGCCGGTCAGATCCGGGAATTCGTCCAAAGCGCCTGCCCTCTCACTCGCTTGACAGGCGAGACAGATGGCGGAACGGGAGGGGAATGACAACGACCTATTTCACCTCCCCTCAGGGCAGACGCCTCACCTATCGCAGCCATTTGCCCACAGGATCCGACCTGACATTTGTCTGGCTGTCGGGCTTCAAGTCCGACATGAGCGGCACGAAAGTGACCGAACTCGAGATCTGGGCGCGCAATGCCGGCCATGGCTTTCTCGCCTTCGACTATTCCGGCCACGGCGAATCCGATGGCGCCTTCGAAGACGGCACCATCTCTGCCTGGCGGGAAGATGCGCTGGCGGCCATCGATATGCAGACGGACGGACAGCTCGTCCTTGTCGGCTCCAGCATGGGCGGCTGGATGGCGCTGCTCGCCGCCCTCGCCCGGCGGGAACGAATCGCAGGCCTGGTCCTGATCGCACCGGCGCCGGATTTCACCGAGAAACTCATGTGGCCGGAGTTCTCTCCTGAAGCGCAGGCGGAGATCATGGAAAAGGGCTTCACGCTCCGTCCGTCTGACTATGGCGAGCCCTACACGATCACCCGCGCCCTGATCGAGGACGGCCGCGGCTGGCAAATCCTCGACGAACCCATCGACCTCTCCGTCCCCGTCCGCATCCTGCAGGGCATGGACGACCCGGACGTGCCCTGGCAGCACGCTGAGCGCCTCGTCACCACCATCACCAGCCCCGACCTCGTCTTTACCCTGATCAAGGATGGCGACCACCGCCTCTCCCGCGATCAGGACATCGCCCGTCTCAAGGCCACCTGCGCGGAAATCTCCGTAGCCGCACAAAATAGATAAATCTTTCAAGGATTTAATTGGAACGATTGGCGTGTCTGCCCGTTGATTGTGTGCAGGGAAGAATTCCCAGCCCGCAACGCATTGCGGTCAATACCAATTCGCAAGGAGACACCATGTCAAACCAACGCGCCCAAGGACGAAAACTCGCCATCCTCGCTGCCGATGGCTTCGAGCAGATCGAGCTGACGTCGCCCAACGAGGCTATTGAGGCTGCGGGTGGCGAAACGAAAATCGTCTCACTCCGGAAAGGCCGGATCCAGGGCCACAACCACCGCGAACACGGCGACCATTTCCAGGTCGACATGTCCATAGACGAAGCACAGGCGCAGGATTTTGACGCCCTATTCATTCCCGGCGGCCTGTACAGCCCGGATGCCCTCCGGACGAACGATCCGGCGAAGAAATTCGTCTCCGACTTTTTCGAGCAGAAGAAACCTGTTTTTGCGATCTGCCACGGCCCCCAGGTTCTGATTTCCGCGAACCTCGTCAACGGCCGCGAAGTCACCGGCTACAAAGCGATCCAGCAGGACCTGAAGAATGCCGGCGCGACCGTCCGCGACGAAGCCGTCGTGGTCGACCGTGGCCTCGTCACCTCACGCTCACCCGATGACCTTGGTCAGTTCAACGCCAAGATCGTCGAGGAAATCTGCGAAGGACAACATAAGGGGCAACTGGAATCGGTAACCGCGTAACCCTGCGCGTTCCTGAAAATCCAACCCCATATCCCTGCCCCCTTCCATTCCGGAGGGGGCTTTTTTTGCCCGCACACACTTTCTTACCCGGCGAGAGCGTGGCGGAGGAAGGCTGAAGGCCACCTGGCGCCGAGATGGCTGAAGCAACCTGATCCAGGCGTTCTGCACTGCTGGAGCAAAGGGACTTTCAATGGTCCCAAACTGCCCCTATGCCGGAATCCGGAAGCGCAGGCATGATCTGGGGACGGTATGGGAAACGCATGGCGGGAACGCTTCGAGCGTGAGGGACGAATCTGGGGCGAAGATCCGAGCCCTGTCGGACTATGTGTCGAAGCTCTGACAATGCCTTCATCCCGTGTCTTTGAATTCGGCTTCGCCTATGGGCGAGACCTGTCTTATCTGGCGGCAAGACAACGTATTTGTACAGGTCTCGAGCATCCTGATGGTCAGGTGCCAGACGCTGTGTCGATGATCAGGGATACGCATGCGATCAATCAGCACTACAGCACTCTCAAGGATTTCGCCGCGCATGCCGGGCGTTTTGAGACCGTCTATTCACACAGGGTGATCCACCTGTTGGATGAAGCGACCCTGCAGGAGTTTGCAGGCACCTTGCCCCGCATTCTGAACCCAGGTGGCTACCTTGTTCTCAGCGCTCGGGATGAAAGAGGTTTCGACCCAAATCAGATGGTCTGGGTTAGACCTGACACGGCACGATACACCTTGCCCGGGCGGAAGGATCATGTCGTCCATTTCTGGAGCGATGCACGCTTCCGCGATGTATTCGGCAGCCGGTTCGATATTCTCTCATTCGAAAAGACAAAAGAACTTGAAGCGCTCAGCAATCCCCAGATTTGCCCTCTCACTCTGATGATCGCAAAACTGAAGTGATGCGGCTGATTTACATCAGAGCCCGCAGCCCTTCCCGATAGGTTGGAAACTGCGGCCGCCAGCCTAGCGCCGCCTTCGCGCGGGCATTCGAAACGCGCTTGCACTCGGCATAGAAACTGCGCGCCATGGGGCTGAGGTCTGCGTCCTTGAACGCCACCTCCGGCGGCGGGGTAATACCCAGAAGCCGTGCGGCATGGGCGATCACGTCCTGCGGCGGGGCGGGTTCGTCATCGCAGAGATGGAACACGCCATGCGCCTCTGGCCTCAACATCAGGGCTTCAAGGCCACCGGCGATATCATCCACATGCACGCGGGAAAAGACCTGCCCCGGCTTCACGATCCGCTGCGCGGTGCCTGCCCGCAGCCGCTCGAAGGGTGACCGGCCCGGACCATAAATCCCCGGCAGGCGGACGATACGCGCGGCCCCATCGGTTGCATCCATCCATTGCCGTTCGGCCAGGACCCTTGCCTTAGCCCGGTCAGATCCGGGATTGACCGGGCTCCATTCAAACGCCCAGCCGCCGCCAAGGTCACCATAGACGCCTGTCGTCGAAAGATACGTCACCGTTGCCGCCGCCGGCTCTGCATAAGACGCCACCCGCGCGGCGGGGCAGCCTTCCGCATCCGGCGGCAGCGTCACCAGCCAGTGGGCACCTTCGGGTATGTCAGGCAGGCCCTCCCCGGCCCAGACCTGCGCCTGAATGCCCTGAGCACGCAGCTCTTCCGCCTTTTCCGTACTGCGCACGGTGCCATGCACCTGCCAGCCCCGGCGCATCAGGCGCGCTGCGGTATGTGTTGCGCTATAGCCAAGGCCGAACACAAATAGCAGAGATGTCGGAACTGTCATTTGCACTTGAGTATCCTATCGGGCCTATGGGCCCTGTTACAGGTTCCGGAGTTTCTGATCCATGTCCATCCTTGCCCTGGTCATCGCTCAGCTGGCCATGACCCAGTCTGCGAGCGCCGATTTTGCCGCGCGGGAAGCCGACAAGCTCGTGGCCTGCGTGGAAAAGATCGAGAGCGACCCGGAAGGCGCCTATGAGGATGGCCTCGCCTGGATCTATCAGGGCAACCGCCCCGGCGCGCGCCAGTGCACGGCGCTGGCCCTGATCGCACTGGGCCGCGCGGATGAAGGCGCCGCCCGTCTGGAAAATCTCGCCAATGCACCGGATGGCGGCTCGGTAGAGCAACGCGCGGAATATCTCGTGCAGGCCGGAAATGCCTGGCTGCAGGCAGGCGCAGCGGAAGCCGCCGTTCTCACCTTCACCAATGCCCTCAAGCTGAAACCCGGCACGCCGGACCTGCTGATAGACCGCGCGAGTGCACATCTGATGCTTGGTGACTGGGCCAAGGCAGAGAAGGATCTCGACACCGCCCTGAAATTCGCGCCAGGCACGGCGATCGCCCATCATATGCGCGGCGAAGCCCGCCTCAATCAGGACCAGCTCTCCCTCGCCATGGACGATGTCGAAGCTGCCATGGCCGCCGACCCGGAAAACATCGACACGCTCGTCCTCCGCGGCCGCATCCGCGAAGCTATCCGCCTGTCAGACGTGCGGGTGATCGAGACGCGGGTGGATTAGGAATTCTTGGCGCGATCAGCGGCCATATTTCCTTCTGAGATCATCTTCCGCTTCCTGAACTCTCCTGTTCAGGATCGGCCGTAGATCCTCGAGATAGTCGAAGTAAAGCGTCCGCATACTGCTCATGAAGGCGTAGAAATTGTAGGATTTCTGCTCCGCCACCCAGCTGTGGTATACAACGACGCGCCGAATGCCGTCCCGTGAATCGTCGCCGCCATCCAGCGTCTTGTAATTCAGGCCGCGCGCGTTCAGCAATTTCTCCATCACGAACAGATTCTCTTCGTCAATGTAGAACGCAGCCGCAATCCGTCCCGGGCCAAGTTCGTGAAACTCCATGATTGCCTGGTCCGTGAAATAGTGGTGCTTCTTGTCCTCCATGATGACAAGCTTGCCGCCCCGGAGTTCCGGTTTCCACAGGCCGTCCTTCTTGAACAGGATTTCGGAAAGCGTATCCATCATCAGGATCGCAATCACGCGGTCCCAGCCGGGAATCAGGGTCTCGCCGTTTGCCGTTGTGATCTCCACGCAGGCCGGCAACTCCCGCTCCTGACGCACACCATTTATCTCTGTAGTGAAGGTCAGGCGTCCCTCTTCAAGATACAGGTCCTGCCGGGCAACTTTCACAATGTCGTCCCATCCGGGATTTTCAATGCCGTCGATGGCAAGCACACGCAGGCCCATCACTTTGCTTTCATAGGACGAAGCCTGCCTGCCCTCGAGCTTGTCTGCGCTTGTGCGATACGGCGCGCCGAATTGGGCGAAACGGCCATTTTGCTGTTGAACATGGCATACGCCAACTCTCCAGCTTTCCCATTCAATTTCCTCCGCCGTTGCCTGAAAAGCCAGCGCAGAAAGCAGAGGTCCGGTCAGGGCCGCCCGGATCGCCAGACGTTTGCCGAGCATCATGAAAACCGCCCCTGCAGCATTGCCCATATGGCACGCAGGCCGCAGGGGGCCGCGCCTTCGGGGCGGCCATACTTGCCGAGCCGCCAGGCCCAGACGTCGAAATGCGCCCAGCTCGGTGCGTCCACGAACTGTTTCAGGAACAATGCAGCCGTAATGGAGCCCGCAAACCGCCCACCGGAATTGACGAGGTCGGCAATCGGGCTTTTCAGGTCAGAAAGATAAGGATCCCAGAGCGGCATGCGCCAGACAGGGTCTCCGCTGGCGGCCGATCCTGAAAGAATGTCCTTCATCAGCTTTTCATCGTCCGAATAGGCCGGCGCGAGGTCCGGGCCGAGCGCAACGCGGGCCGCCCCCGTCAGCGTGGCAAAGTCGATCAGGAGGTCAGGCTTTTCCTCGCAGGCCCGTGCCAGTGCGTCCGCCAGGATCAGGCGGCCTTCCGCATCCGTATTGTCGATCTCTACCGTCAGGCCTTTCCGGCTGGACAGGACATCGCCCGGCCGGAAGGCATCCCCCGCGATCGCATTTTCGACGGACGGCACATAAAGCTTCAGGTGCACAGGCAGGTTTGCGCCCATGATCAGGGATGAGAGCGCGATAACGTGCGCCGCCCCACCCATATCCTTCTTCATGATCCGCATGCCGCTGCCGGGCTTGATGTCCAGACCGCCGGAGTCGAACGTCACGCCCTTACCGACCAGCGCGAGTTTCGGATGGTCCGGATTGCCCCATTCGAGCTCCATGAAACGCGGCGCATAGACAGCTGCCCGGCCGACGGCGTGAACCATCGGATAATTCTCCTTCAGCAGATCGTCGCCGACAATGGTTGTCAGCTTCGCGCCGAACTGCTCGGCAAGACCGGAAATCGCCGCCTCCACATCCTGCGGTCCCATGTCGGCGGCGGGCGTGTTCACAAGGTCGCGCAGCAACGCGCAGGCATCAGCCTCGCGGGAGAACGCGTCCGCATCCTCGCCCTCCGGAATGACCAGAAGCGGCGGCTTCGCCTTGTCGCTCAGGTAGCGGTCGAACCGGTAGGCGCCATCCGCCCAGCCTGCCGCGATATGGGCAAAGGCCATGCCGCCATCCTGCGCGACCTGATAGGTTCCCTCCGGCAGCTTGGCAGAGAGACCGGCTACGGCGAGTGCGTCCTCGCCATTGCCGAGACCAAACAAGACGTGCGCCACCTGGCCGTCCTCGCCCGGCACCAGCACCATCTGCCCTGCTCCGCCGGTGAAACCCTGCCCCTTCGCGATCGCGCGCGCGCCGGGAAACGGGTCTTTTTTCAGCTTCTCAAAGCTCGCGGTGGTGAACAGGTAGACGCTGGCGGCATTGCCAGCATCTGCGGTGAAGCTCTTGTGCATTCAATCAGGCCTTTCGGGGCAAGAGTTAATGGATTCTGCCGGGGCGTTAACTGATCCTTGACGCCCTCTGGTCCAGACTCCGCTGTGTTGCAACTGATACAAACCCGGAGCCTGTCCATGTCCAGAGTCAAAACGTCACTGGCTGTACTTGCCGTTACGCTGGCCGCCTGTGCCACAACCCCGGATCCGCAGGAACAGGCAGAAGCCGAACTTGCGGAAGCCATCGAACAGGCCATGAAACCGGCCACCGAGGAAGAGATTGCCGCCGCAAACCGCGCCGATCCCCTGACCAAGGCCAATTTCTGGGCCAAGGAACACTCGAAGGACCCGGACAATCTCGACGTCGCCATGACCTTCGCCAGCGCCCTGAGGGGCATCGGCTCGAATGAACGCGCCATCGAGGTGTTGTCGCAGGTTCTGGTCGTGCACCCCAGCGAGCCGGACCTTCTGATGGCGCTCGGACGGGCCCTCGCGGCGGAGGGCAATGTGCTCGGCGCTGCCAGGGCCTTCGAACAGGCGACCCGGATGGCCCCCGAACGGGCCGACGCCTGGGGCGCTTTCGGCACGGCGCTCGACAAGCTCGAACGCCACAATGACGCGCAGGCTGCGTACCAGCAGGCACTGTATTTCGAACCGAACCGCACCTCGACCCTGACCAATTACGGCCTGTCCCTTGCCCTGGCCGGAGACCTGGAAGGGGCAGAAGAGAAACTGCGCGCAGCAGCCGCCCAGCCGGACGCCGATCTGCGGGTGTCGGAGAACCTTGCCCTCATCCTGGGCCTTCAGGGCCGCTATGACGAGATGGCGGAAATCAGTGGCCGGCACGCGCCGAAATCCGTCGTCGAAAAGAATACGGAATTGCTGCGCGGCATGGTTCAGCCTGTCCGGTCATGGGAGGATCTGACCAATCCGGACAGCGATGCCCCGTCCGCTGCGCCCTCGAAACCTGTCGGCGATGAGCCCATGGCCGAATCCTCTGGCGCTCTGCGGCTCAACCGGTCGAGCGAAGGCTAATCGTCGCCGATATCGAAGCTGACGCCCTGCGCCAGCGGCAGTTCGCGGGAATAGTTCACCGTGTTCGTCGCCCGGCGCATATAGGCCTTCCAGGAGTCCGAGCCC
>MDSW01204066.1_pt1 | contig 10312 bp, 8 predicted proteins | sample 811171 | NCBI WGS metagenome assembly MDSW01 (sample SAMN05326641, study PRJNA326480) | marine metagenome | isolation source: seawater | place: Atlantic Ocean: North West | collected 2012 | reverse complement strand
TGATCGAATATAAAGTATTAATTCTTTGTAATTGTATTTCTTTAGATGGTGAAACGCGATCGTATGGAATTTGATCCCAAGATTTATATAGATAAACTTCATTTTTAGGAAGTAACCATTTTAACCTATTATAGATATTTGATATTTCTCTGTCGTCTTTTCCAATATATAATATGGTTTCATTATTTGTTTTAAAATAATTAGCTAGAATAAAAGCTTCACAATTATTAATTATTGGTCCAATTACTTCTTTATTTTTCATTAATATTTTTTTCTAAAAAAGTTTTATATTTAGTAGGCAATTTAGTTTTTTGAGTTAAAAATAAATAAATTTCATTATCTGAGAATTCTTCAAATAAATTTTTTAATAATAAAAGATCTTTTCTTTGAAATTTATCAAAATTTTTGAGAAAAATATTTCTATATAAAATGTCTGTCTCTTTTGTTCCAGAATATGAAAGTCTATATTTTATAGTTTTTTTTAGCAATTTATTGTCATACATAAGACTATTAGAATATAGTTAATATTAAATTTAAATCTATGAGACCAGAAAAATTAAATTTCTTATTTTCATCTATAGGCATTCTTAAGGGTGTTGGACCAAAATTAGAAAAAATTATCAACAAATTAGGCATAAATTTAAACATTCATTTTTTATGGCATATACCTCATAATGTAATCGAAAGAAAATATTATGAAAATATAAAAGATGCAGATTTAAATACTATTGTAACTTTAAAAATCAAAATATTAAAACATCAACCTTCTAGATTTAAAAGACAACCATATAAGGTTAATTGTTTGTGTGGTGAAAATACTCTAGATATTGTTTTTTTTAATGCTAGGCATCCTGTTGTAAGATCAATGTTGCCAACAGATGAATTTAGACTAGTTTCTGGCAAATTAGAATATTTCAGAAATAATTATCAAATTAATCATCCTTCTCATATTGTTAAAATATCTGATTTAAAATCAATAAAAGATAAGGAGCCAATTTATAATCTCACTGCTGGATTAAATCAAAGAAATATTTCTAAATTAACAAATCAAGTTTTAGAAAAAATTCCAGAATTAGATGAATGGATAAGTAAAAAATACATCAATAAATATAATTTTTATAGTTGGAGTAAATCAATATTGGGTATTCACAATCCAATAGACAGAAATGATTTTAAAGAAAATAATGATTATAGAAAACGACTTGCATTTGATGAATTGTTAGCACATCAACTTGCAATTTATATAATTAGAAATTTTAATCTAAAAAAGAAAGGTATTAGTATAAAAAACAATAAAGAAATTATAAAAGAATTTATAAAAAAACTTCCTTTTGAACTTACTGACTCACAAAAAAAGGTTATAAAAGAAATTGACTCTAACATAGAATCACAAAATCAAATGATAAGATTGTTACAAGGAGATGTTGGGTCTGGCAAAACAATAGTTGCTCTAATTTCTATGTTAAAAGTAATTGAAAGTGGCTATCAGGCTGCTTTAATGGTTCCAACTAGCATTCTTGCATATCAGCATTATGAAAATTTTTGTAAATTACTCAAAGAATTTAATATCAGAATAACTTTATTAACAGGAAAGGATAAAGGGAAAATTAAACTACAAAAAATTGAACATATTAAAAATAATATTTCACAAATTATTATCGGAACACATTCTCTAATTCAAGAAGGAGTTAATTTTAATAAAATAGGATTAGCTATTATAGATGAACAACATCGTTTTGGAGTATATCAAAGAATGGCATTTAATTATAAAGGTCAAAAGCCAGATATTCTCGTAATGAGCGCAACTCCAATACCAAGAACTTTAACTTTAGCTGCTTATGGTGATATGGAAGAAAGTAAAATTACACAACTACCACTAAACAGAAAAAAAATAATTACTTCTTCTTTATCATTAGAAAATGAAAAAAATTTAATTGAACGTATTTCTTATAATATTAAAAATTCTAATTCTAAATTCTACTGGGTTTGCCCTTTAATTGAAGAATCTGAAGAACTTGATCTTAAGGCCGCTAAAGATAGATATACTAATTTAAAAAAATTATTCAAAGACAAAGTTTTACTTATACATGGACAATTAAATGAAAAAGAAAAAGAAAACATAATGGAAAAATTCAAAAATCAAGACTATCGTATTTTAGTTGCAACTACTGTAATTGAAGTAGGAATAGATATTAAAACTGCTACAACAATCATTATTGAACACGCTGAGAGATTTGGATTAGCTCAACTTCATCAATTAAGAGGAAGAGTTGGCAGAAATGATATGCAGTCTTATTGCGTTTTACTTCATAAAAAAAATATTAATGAAACAGCAAAAAAAAGAATAAACATTATGAAAAAAACTAACAATGGTTTTGAAATAGCTGAAGAAGATTTAAAAATCAGAGGACCAGGTGAAATTTTGGGCAAAAAGCAATCAGGTATTCCAACATTCAATATTGCTGATTTAAGTTTTGATAATGATTTACTAGAGGATGCAAGAAATTTTACTAATAATATTATTAATGAAGATCCTAAATTAGAAAAAAATAATGGTAAAAAACTTAAAAACTTACTCTATATTCATGAGAGAGATGCAGCAATAAAAACACTAATAGCAGGTTAAATTAAATGAATATTAAAAAAGGAATTAAATTTCAATGTCAAGGATCTGGAAATTGTTGTGTTTCAAGAGGATCTTATGGCTTTGTTTATTTAAGTAAAAATGATGTAAACAGATTAGCACATTTCATTAATTTAAAAACAAAAGATTTTATTAAAAAATATTGTGACTATACAAATGGGTTTTTACATTTAAAAGAAAATAACGCGAATGGTGATTGTCAATTTTTGAAAGATAAAAAATGCTCTGTGTATAGGGCTAGACCAATTCAATGCAGAACATGGCCATTTTGGAATGAGAATTTAAATGCAAAAAATTGGAATAATAATATCAGTAAATTTTGTCCAGGTATTGGTAAAGGTAAAATCTATTCTAAAGAAGAAATAAATAAAATTTTAAAAAAAGATGAAGTTAATGAAAAAAATATTTTAACTTTATACAAATAATCAATCTCCAGAAGAAACAAATTCCATGTCTTTATATTTACCTACGTAATAATTATTTTTTTTCTTTAATAAAATTTTTATAGTAGTATTCTCTAAAACTACTTCTAGAAATTTATCATTTTTTTTTAAAATATCACAATTTTTAGATATTCCAGTTTCAATATTTTTAATTGATGTTTTTGACATAAATTATGGTGAGCCCTGCAGGATTCGAACCTGCGACATCATCCTTAAAAGGGATGCGCTCTACCAACTGAGCTAAGGGCCCTTCAAACTAAAGTTTGTATATAGTTCAAATAAAATTATATCAAGTGATTATGAGTTAGAATTTTTAATATCTAAAATCTTAATTGTATTTCTAGATACAAAATTTGAAACATCGCCACCAAGCTTATGAACTTCTTTAACAAAGTTAGAGGAAATAAATGAGTTTTTATCAGATGACATTAAAAAAATTGTTTCTATATTAGGATTTAGTTGATAATTCATTCCCGTCATTTGAAACTCATAGTCAAAATCGGATACAGCTCTCAATCCCCTAATTATACATGTAGCCTTATTTTCTTTAGCAAAATCAGTTAATAAACCTCTAATATTTTTAATTTGAATATTTCTATTATTTTTAAAGGATTTGTTTAAATCATTTTTTATAATGTTTATTCTTTCTTCTGCAGAAAGTAATAGTTTTTTGTTCAAATTATCTGCTACACCAATAATTAACTTATCAACAATTTTTAATGATCTTTTTACGACATCTAAATGTCCATAAGTTAATGGATCAAAAGATCCTGGATATATACCTATTTTAATCATATCTTTTATTCATTATCTAATTCTCTAATTCTTGATACATTAACTATTTTATCTGTATCAGGTATTTTAAAAATTGAAACTCCCTGAGTTGATCTCCCTGCTATTCTTACTTGATTAATATTAACTCTTATAATTTGTCCTTTATCACTAACTAAAATTATTTGATCTTTTTCGTTTATAACAAAACAATCAATAACTTTACCATTTTTTGGAGTTGTTAAAATACCAGTGATACCCTTTCCTCCCCTATTAGAAATTCTATATTCATAAGCAGATGATCTTTTGCCAAACCCTTTAGTAGTAACACATAAAAGAAATTCTTCATTCTCTTGAAGTTTTTTAAACTTATCAATAATTTGAATATTATCTTTTCTATTTTCAGAAGATGATTTTAAATACTCTTGTCTTATATTCATTTCAATTAATGAATGCTTTAATATTGCTTGTGAAATGACAAAATTATTTTGTTCAATTTTTATACCTCTGACTCCGGATGAATTCAAACCAGAAAATAATCTCAGTTTTTGCAATGGGAAACGTAAACATTTGCCATTACTAGTAGATAAAAGTACGTCATCTTTGTTTGATGCTATTTTTACACTTATTAATTCGTCGTTATTATTTAATTTAATACTTAATTTTCCTGTCTCTCTTAAGTCACGTTTTCCACTTTTAGCAATATCAATTAAATTATTTTTTCTTACCATTCCATTCTTAGTTGCGAAAACAACTATAGATGATGACCAATCTTGTTCATTTGTAGGTAATGGTAAAAAAGTAGCAATTTTTTCATCTTTGGCAAAAGGTAGCAAGTTTACAATTGGTTTACCTCTAGCTTTTAAACTTGCTTCTGGAATATCGTGAGATCTTAACGAATAAACTTTGCCGAATGATGAAAAAACTAAAAGTTTTGTGTGAGTAGTTGCTAAGTGAATTTCTTTAACAAAATCTTCTTCACGAGTAGACATACCTGTCTTACCTTTTCCACCTCTATTTTGAGACCTATAATTATCTAACAGTGATCTTTTTATGTAACCATTATTAGATATTGTTATAACAATATTCTCTTCTTGAATATAATTTATATCTTCAATCTCCTCATATTCTTGATCAATTATTTTTGTGATTCTGGGTTTAGAAAATTCTTTTTTTATTTCATTTAATTCTTTCTTGATAACATTTAAAAGTTTATCTCTAGAATTTAAAATTAATAAATATTTTTTAATATCAAATACAATATTTTCTAATTCATCTTTAATATCATTTCTTTCTAGATTAGTTAATCGATGAAGTCTTAATTCCAAAATAGCTTTTGCTTGTAACTCGGATAAATTATAAATGTTATCTTTAATAAAAACATTTTGATCATCCATTAAATTTATAAAATCAACTATTGATTTGGTTAATTTCCATTTGGTCTTAATTAATTTTTCTTTTGCTTCTTTAGAGTCTTTTGAAGTTTTAATTAAATTGATAACTAAATCAATATTCTCATTTGCAACAACCAAACCAATTAATGTATGTGCTTTACTCCTTGCTTTATTTAAATCATATACAGTGCTTTTAGTTACTACTTCTTCTCTAAAATCTATAAAAGCTAGAATTATATCTTTTAAATTCATTTGTTCAGGAACGCCCTTATTAAGCGCTAACATGTTTGAATTAAAAGTTGTTTGTAAAAATGTGTGTTTGTAAAGTTGATTTAAAATAATATTTGGGTCAAAATCTTTTTTTAGCTCAATAACAACTCTAACACCATTGCGATCAGATTCATCTCTTAAATCTGAAATGCCCTCAATTATTTCATTTTTTACTGTTTCTGCAATTTTTTCAATTAGTTTTGATTTATTAACTTGATAAGGAATCTCATGTATAATTATAGCCTCTCTATCTTTTTTAAAAGTCTCGATTGAAGTTTTGGCTCGTAAAACACATCCACCTCTTCCGCTTTTAAATGCTTCAATGATACCTTTTTTACCAATAATTTCACCTCCAGTAGGAAAATCAGGTCCCAAAATTATATTTCTTAAATCTTCAATAGTAGCATCTGGATTATCAATACAGAATAATGTAGCATCAATTACTTCTCCTAGATTATGAGGAGCTATATTTGTAGCCATTCCAACTGCTATTCCTGATGCTCCGTTAACTAAAATATTAGGATATTGAGCTGGAAGTACAGTTGGCTCTTTTGTTGAATCATCATAATTTTCTTGAAAATTAACGGTATTCTTATCTAAATCATTAACAAGTTTTTCAGAAATTTTAGCTAATCTTGCTTCTGTGTATCTCATAGCTGCTGGTGGGTCACCGTCTAGTGATCCAAAATTACCTTGACCATCAATTAATTCTATTCGCATAGAAAAATCTTGCGCCATTCGAACCATAGAATCATATATTGCCGCATCTCCATGGGGATGGTATTTACCCATAACATCACCAACAATTCTAGCAGATTTTTTATAACCTCTATTGTAATGATATCCAGACTCATTCATTGAGTATAGAATTCGTCTATGAACAGGCTTAAGTCCATCTCTACAATCAGGAAGGGCTCTTGATACAATTACAGACATAGCATAATCCAAGTAGGATTTTTTCATTTCATCTACTAATGAAATACTTGTAATCTTATCTTGAGAGCCGTTATTTTGAGAAGTTAAATTATCTTCAGACAAGCTAATAAATCCTTATTTTCTGGTAAAAATTAATAAATATTTATATCAAATATGAAGAAGTCAAACAATCATAATTGGATGTTAATATTCATTTAAAAAATCAATAATTTCAATAAATTAATTAAAATAATTAAGATAAAATATTAAAAAGGTATATCTTCATCATCATTTGAAGAATCAGAGCCTTCATTGTTAAAACTATTATCAGTTTGTTGAATTTCTTGAGTTGAATCTATAGATGAATCTCTATTTTGAGAAGAGGATCCTAACATTGTTAAATTAGAATTATAACCCTGCAAAACAACCTCTGTAGTATATCTATCATTTCCATCTTTATCTTGATATTTTCTAGTTGTTAATTCACCTTCTAAATAAATTTTAGCACCTTTTTTTAAATATTTTTCAATAACATCTACCAGGCCTTCGTTAAAAACAACTATATTATGCCATGAAGTAGCTTCCTTTTGTTCTTGAGTATTTCTATCTTTCCATCTTTTAGATGTAGCTAGTGAAAAAGAAGCCATTTTTTTGCCAGATTGCATAGAGCGAATATCAGGATCTTTTCCAAGATTTCCAAGCAATATAACTTTATTAACACTACCAACCATAAATTTCTAATATATATCCTTATAACACTTATAACAAAAATTATAAATTCACTATAAATAATAACAAATGAATCTGGATAAAATCATAATAAAGGGTGCAAAAGAGCACAACTTAAAGAATATAAATGTAGAAATTCCTAAAAATAAATTAGTAGTAATAACTGGAGTAAGTGGTTCTGGTAAAAGCACCTTAGCTTTTGACACAATTTACTCTGAAGGTCAGCGAAAGTATGTAGAAAGTTTATCTGCATACGCTCGACAATTTCTTCAAATGATGAATAAACCAGATGTAGAAAGTATTGATGGTTTATCACCAGCAATATCCATTGAACAAAAAACAACTCAAAAAAATCCTAGGAGTACAGTAGGAACGGTTACAGAAATTTATGATTATTTAAGAGTATTATTTGCTCGAGTTGGAACTCCTTTTTCGCCTACAACCAATCTTCCAATAAAATCGCAAAGTGTCAGTGAAATTAATGATTTAATTTTTAAAAAAAATTTAAATAATAAAATATATTTATTATCCCCTATTGTTAGAGATAGAAAAGGTGAATATAGAAAAGAAATTGAGGAAATAAAAAAAAAGGGTTATCAGAGAATCAAAATTGATAATACAATTTATGATATTGAAGAGGTACCTACACTAAAAAAGAATTATAAACATAATATTGATGTAGTTATTGATAGACTTATAATAAAAAAAAATATTAAACAAAGACTTTCTGAAAGTATTGAAACAGGCTTAAATCTTTCTGATGGATTAATTTATATTGAAAATTTAGACAATAATCAAATTGACATCTATTCTTCTAAATTTGCATGTCCAATTTCAGGATTTTCAATAGAAGAGATTGAACCAAGATTATTTAGTTTTAATGCTCCTCAAGGTGCGTGCAAAGAATGTGATGGTTTAGGAATTGAAAAATTTTTCGATGAAAAAAAAATAATACCAGATACAAGTAGATCAATAAAACAAGGAGCTTTCAAACCATGGGAAACAAAAGTCTTTGGTTATAATAAAAAATTTTTCACAGATACAATTAATAAAATATTAAAAAAATTTAAAATTAATGAAAATGTATCATGGAAAGATATTCCAAAAAAAGTTCAAAATATAATTTTATTTGGAGATAAAAATAATTTGATTAATTCTTCAGAGAATTTTGAAGGTATTGTTAATTTTATTGATAGAAAATACTCTGAAACAGAAAGATGGTGGGTACAATACGAACTTGAAAAATATTTATCAGAAAGAAATTGTGAAGTCTGCAATGGTTATAGATTAAATGAAAAAGCTTTAGCTGTAAAAATAAATAATCATCATATTGGTGAAGTAACAAAAAAATCTATAAGAGACTCTTTAATATGGTTTAAAGGATTATCAAAAAAATTAGATAAAAATGAATCTAAAATTGCTGAGGGAGTTATTAAAGAAATATATGACAGATTAAATTTTTTAAATAGAGTTGGTTTAGATTATCTTACATTATCTAGAGCTAGCAAAACTTTATCAGGTGGCGAAAGTCAAAGAATTAGATTAGCAAGTCAGATTGGCTCAGGTTTAACTGGTGTACTATATGTTCTTGATGAACCTTCTATTGGTCTTCATCAAAAAGATAATAATCAGCTTATTGATACATTATATAAATTAAGAGATTTAGGTAACACAGTCATTGTTGTCGAACATGATGAAGATGCTATTAGAAGTGCGGATCATATAATTGATATTGGTGTAAATGCTGGAGTTCATGGTGGAGAAATAATTGCTGAGGGTAATTTAAAACAAATTTTAAAAAATAATAAGAGTTTAACTTCAAAATATCTTAATAATGAAAAAAATATTCCAGTTCCAAAAACAAGAAGAAAAAAAACTAAAGAAAAAGTTTTAAAAATAATCAATGCAAATAAAAATAATTTAAAGAATATTAATGTTAATTTTCCTTTAGGTAATTTTATTTCTGTAACTGGTGTTTCTGGAAGTGGAAAATCTTCATTAATAATTGATACTTTATATCAGCGTTTAGATGAATTTTTTAATAAATCACTAAATAAAAATCAAGATAATTATAATATTCAAGGAATAAATTATATTGATAAAATTATTGATATAAATCAATCCCCTATAGGAAGAACACCAAGATCAAATCCGGCTACTTACACAGGATGCTTTACTCCAATAAGAGAATGGTTTTCTGGTTTGAATGAATCAGAAGCGAAAGGATACAAGCCAGGAAGATTTTCATTTAATGTCAAAGGAGGAAGATGTGAAAGTTGTGAAGGTGATGGGGTTAAAAAAATTGAAATGCATTTTTTGGCAGATGTTTTTGTTGAATGTGATGTGTGTAAAGGTAAAAGATATAACAGAGAAACTTTAGAGATTAAATATAAAGGCAAATCAATATCTGATGTTTTAAATATGACAGTTGAAGAAGGATATAATTTTTTTGTTAAAATACCTTCAATAAAACAAAAATTACAAACTCTAATGGATGTTGGGTTAAATTATATAAAAATTGGTCAATCTGCTACCACTCTATCAGGAGGAGAGGCCCAAAGAATAAAATTATCCAAGGAGTTATCAAAAAAATCAACTGGAAAAACTCTTTATATATTAGATGAGCCTACTACAGGCTTACATTTTGAGGATGTTAAAAAATTACTAAATATTCTTCACAAATTGGTTGATGAAGGTAATACAGTTATTGTTATTGAACATAACTTAGATGTTGTCAAAACTTCTGATCATTTAATTGATTTAGGACCTTTAGGTGGGGAAAAAGGAGGAAAAATTATATTTGAAGGATCACCTGAAAATATAGTAAAAGAGAAGAATAGTTTTACAGGAAAATATTTAAAAAGATATTTATAATTTAACAGGAGGATTAATGGCAAATATTTTACAATCATTAAATAGAACTATTATTGCTGGAATAATTTTAGCATTAATTGTTTTTATCATAATGTCACTATCCAATGATGGTTTTACCTATGATCAAAATTTTTGGAGTGCTACTTTTAGATTCCTTCATGTTCTTTCAGGAATAATGTGGATTGGTTTACTATGGTACTTTAATTTTGTTCAAATACCAAATATGGCAAAAATTCCCGATGAGCAGAAACCAGCTATTGGAAAAGTTATTG
>MDSW01149614.1_pt1 | contig 10312 bp, 4 predicted proteins | sample 811171 | NCBI WGS metagenome assembly MDSW01 (sample SAMN05326641, study PRJNA326480) | marine metagenome | isolation source: seawater | place: Atlantic Ocean: North West | collected 2012 | reverse complement strand
GACGTCGATGGTGTACATGTTGGGTTTACGGGAAAGTTTGAATGAGAAACTCTTTTGCAGCCGTTCCTTGTCGTAGATTTTGAAAAATTGAGGCGCCGATATTTGATTGAGGTAGCCGTACCCAAAGCCTGTGTAGATGGGTGCAAACAGGTCTACAAGATCCTCTAAACCTTCTTTCTGGGCCCATTCAGTAAACGAATAACCAAATTCCTCGGGATCAAACCCTATGAATCCGGGTTCGGAAAACGATGGTATGGCGTAACCAGCATTGAAAAACTTTTTAAGCGCGGGTCTGTATTTGACGAAGAAGTCCCGGGCCATTTGAAAACCGCTGATGCCTCCTCCGCGGCTCGAGTCGAGCAGCGTGGTCTTTTTGAGAGGCGTACATGTTAGATCAAACTCTTTGATCAGTTCATTCACCAGACGATAGGTGGTGGCGCCGACAATGACTGCTCCCAATTCATAATTTTTACCATTGATGGTTGGCGTTAAACATTTGCCCCCAACGCGGTCATTTTTTTCAAAGATACGTACAGATTTGTAACCAAGCTTTCTTAGCCGCCATGCCGCTGTGAGGCCGGCGGGACCTGCTCCGATGATTGCAATGCGTGGGTTCACGGGGATTCCTCGTCTGGCTACGTTTAGTCTGGGAAAAGCGTATCGCTTAATGCGTCGCCAAAGATAGGGGAGAAGTTTTTAATCTCATCGATATTTTTGATTTGTCTGGAGTAGAGCATGACGCCCACTTCATTCGGGTTTGGCTTAAAAATGATAGCAGTTTCAAAGAAGGGCTTGTCGAGCTCGTTGAGTGGCAGAAAGAGTAAGGGTTCACAATTGGGCAGTGCAAAATTGGCGTTCCAACCAGCCCAGTTTGTGATGATACCTGGACGTCCGAAGGTTCGTTTCCAAAAACCAGGTATAGGACTCAAAGCACCAGATGCATCAACCGGACGTTGAAAGAGCCCTTGTGGGCCTTTGCCTTGAGCCGTCCTAATTTGAACGGGGCTATCGAAATCTCCCTCAAAGAAGAGAATGCCCGATTCATAATTCCCGGCCAGACTTTCTCCCATGGATGTGGTTCCATTCGGGGTTGTGAAGTTAAAGCGGCGACGAAAGTTAATGGCCATATAGAGGGAGGTGAATCCCATCATTCGCGCTAAGGTGCTTGAGAGAATATCGTTTGTGGATACGAAGAGGGAGCTGGATGCGCTTGCTTGAGCTGCTTTCTTTTCTTGCTCAATGGCTTCCATATTGACTTTGAAGAAATAACCCTTGGGTTGTGGCAAAAAGAGAAACTTGCCAATGGCATTGAGAATACCTGGAAGGGAAAAGTCGAGAAGGGATTTCTCTTTGTGTCCCAGTGCATCTTTTAGTTTCTCATTGAAGCTGTGGTCTCTTTGGGGCTCAAGCGCTGCAATAACATCAGGGACCAAGAGCATATTGAGAAGAGCATAGGCAGTATAGCCATCGGCGATAATATGAGAGAGGGAGAGTTGGATGACAAAAGTATTGTCGCCGACTTCCGCCATGATGAGGCTGAACAGAGGCCGGTTTTTTTTCAAGCAAATCTTTCCAACCGGCACGACATAAGACGAACGAAGGGATATTTTCGAAATCTGATTGTATGACTGATCCAGGTGGAGCTTGTTTTTGAACTCTTTTGGATTGATATGTAAAATGGTACTCTTGCCTTGTGCGATGGCTTCCAGCTCTCGGTTCAGATCATCGTCACTCCACCTCATAGCAATGCCATTTCCTTCGGTGGTTTTGTAGAGTTTTCCCATCAGCCAAGGGTTTAGTTTTAGGATTTCTTTGAGTCGTTGCTGGATCTGCTCTTGTGCTGGGCCGAAGGGTCCTTTGAAATAGGTTGCAAGGTTTCCGGATGGCATACCTGACATCCAGCCGAAGCTGCTTTCTGCTTGTAAGAGAAGGGTCTCGTGCTGCATGTCTATTTATAACCGCCCGAGGCTTGGGCAGGCAAATGGGGTGGCCGGAGAACTCACGGATGGGTGGTCTCGGAGCCAGGCTTATCAAACGTTCGCAAAAGCGCTGGTAAAAAGACCAGGTCCGCGAGCAGTGCCGATGCTACAAGGCCGCTTCCAACAAAGCCGAAGGACCGATTGGCGGGAAAATCGGAGAAGGAGAGCACCATGAAGCCGCAAACAAGGATGATGGTTGTCATTAAGATGGCGTGGAGGCTTTCGGTTGCTGCGGCCGTGACGGCTTCGTGACCATCTTTCCCGTTGCTCTTCTCTTCGTGGTAGCGACTGAGGACATGTATTGTGTCATCCACTGCAATTCCGATGATGATGGTAAATATCATTGCTGACGCAAAATTAAGAGGTTCTCCCAGAGTGGCGTAACAGGCCAAACCAAAAAACAATGGAAATGTATTGGGAACAATGCTCACGATTGCCATACGCCAATTACGGTAGACCACTCCGATGATGACCAAGATGACTCCGAGTGCCAGTGCGAGTCCAAGTGTTAGTTCACCTAGTAAGGTATGAAAGCCCAGAGAAGCGACTGAGGACGCGCCGGTAACATGGAACGACAAGTCGGTACCTTCGATAATCGTTTCAATCTTTTTTGTGAGTTCTTTTTCAAAACCATAGAATTTTAAGGCGCCGATATCTTGAAATGAGCCAATCAGACGAGCTTGGTTGTAGTCAAAGGTGACATAGCTTTCGGTGTTGAAGTTGTCGCCCATCTCAAGCAGTAAGAGAAGCTGCGAGATATATGCTTGCGAGTCTGGAATAAAACTCCCATCTCCCAGATGTCGGTTGAGCTCTTTTACGACGGCCGCAAAACTTGAAGGCTTGTGGATGCCCAGATCGATGTATGCTTGTTCTATTTCTTCGAGAACCTTAAGGCTTTCAGGCGACTTAAAGGTTCCCATAGGGCCAGAAAGGTTGACCTCGATAGATGACATACCTCCAAATTCTTGGTCCATACGGTGACCAGTTTCGGTTAAAGGGTGGTCTTGGGGTAATTCTCGCAGGACGAAATAATCAATGGATACACCGGATGCCAAAAAGGCCATGATGGCCGTAAGGATAAAGCCGAAGGATGCTATTGCCTTGGCATTTCGGGCATCACTGGACCAATGCACGACAGTTTGAAGGGCGGCCATATGAAAAGGTTTACGCTTACTGGGCCGGGATGTGAGGAGCTTGAGTCCGCACGGCAGGAGGGTCATGACAGTGATGTAGGTAGAGCCGACTCCGATTGCGACGACCATGCCAAAGCTCTGGAGAATATCCATACGGGTGATGAGCAGTGAGGCAAATCCTAACGCAGTCGTAAAGCTGGTTAGGAGGCAGGCTGTTCCTACATGGGTTCCGGCCTCAATAATTGCGCTATCGGTGCTTAGCCCCGCCTGTCGTTCAGCTTCGAATCGGCAAAGAAAGTGTACACCATCGGCAACGCTTAAAATCAAAATGAGAATCGGAAACGGTGCACTCAGAGGTGTGAGTGAAATACCCAACCAACCGACTGCCCCGGCAGTCCACATCGTACCAACCATAATCGTGAGCAATGGCAAGATTACCATCAACCAATTTCGAAAAAGGGTAACCAGCAAAATAGCAATGACCAGAAGAGATAGAGGAAAAAGAACCTGCACATCGGCCCGGATAAGATTAAGGGTTTCCACGCGAATAAAGGGGATGCCCCCAAAGTGAACGGTGTCGATGACACCTTTGTCTAGACTGTGACCTACAAGATCCCGGATGGCTTGAAGAGGGGCTCGCAGTGTTGTGGGGTCTTGGAGCGCACTGTCTAGCTGAACGGTTATAAGCGCGGTGCGGAGGCTCTCGCTGAAAAATCTATCTCGAGTAAGGGGAGACTTACCGAGGTACTCAAATCTTGTTTCAAAATCTTCTTCAAAGACCGAGTCTGAGCCCAGAAGTGGAGAAATGATGAGTTCGCCGTCTTTGCCGTGCAGAATGGATGTCTCGGTAATGGACCCCACGTTTTCGACGCCCTCGATTTCAAGAAGGTCTTTGCCGAGGCTGTCAATCCAGTTAAGCCATGATGCGTCGATGGTACGCTCGAGGTCTTGCGGGAGTTCCACCAAAAGTGTGACGGTGGTGTCATCGGCGCCAAAAATATCGCGGTGTGCGTGGAAAAAATCGACCCGCTTATCTCCGCTTGGAAAGAACTGCTTGATGTCATTGTCGACTTTGACCTTCGGGAGTCCTGCTGCCAGCATCAAGGTGGCGGCTCCAAAAATCAAGAGTGTGACCCATGGGTTTTGGACCACCGATTTTGTAAACCAACCAAATGGATTCATGGGGCCTTCATTCTTTAAGAATCTGGCTTTCGAGCCGAAATAGGCGACTTAAGTAGTATCATCCAAAAGAGAGGTTGGACTCAAATTCAGTGAACATCTTGTTGTCGAAGTGCATTGAGGACTTCGAGGCAGGTTTTGAGGTTGTCTTCGGTCAAAGCGTTTTTGTCGATCAAAATGGTGCCTAGATGACGCTTTGAGCCGGCCTGCATTTCGACCACTTGTTGGTCTAAAGCAGTTATTACTTGGTCTTGGGTGCAGAATCCCAGGTCGACAATGATATCGCCCAGCAGATTTAATCCGTACAAGTCGTCGGATGTAATTGTTCCAGGCACTGGGACAATATGGTTCAAAGTGGCTGGTGCAGCGCTTGTCCCCAACGTCTTGGTGGGCGATTTAAGACTGGATGAGAGGTCTTGAACCAGCTGCGCATGCTGCTCGCGGGTTAGAAGTCCTTTGCTGACCATGACGTCGCCTAAGAGCCAAGGCTGCTTGGTTTGGCGGCGAAGCAGGCGCTGCCACTTTAAGCTTTTCCACAAGGTTTTTGTGTCAATAAAGCCTAGATCAATGGCCCGTTGGCCAAACAGTGGCTGATGGTCTTCCAGGATAAGGTCAGCTCGTCGCAAAGGAGTAATCAAAAATCCTACCACGGCCCAAAGGCCCGAGAGCAGACCTAGGCAACACATCAATACGGCGATACCGCGTCCCGGGCCGACTCCAAAATAAGGGCCAAGCGACTCAGCGAGAGCGCCGCCTTCTCGCATGAGAGGCTCAAAGACTTCGTCGGCTAAAGGGCCGGCAATGAGCACAGCAATGACCATGGGAGTCTGGGCAACGATGGGTCGAAACGAGAGGACCTTGCCTTGGATATCCGGGGGGACTTTTCGTAGCCAGATAGCATCTGAGCAGCCCATGATGACCGGGAAGAGCAGGGAGGCGCCCATAACCAGAATACCCATAGCCCAGAGCGATTCGAAGGGAACCGTGAGTATCAACAAAATTCCTTGAGCAGCGATGCTTGCAAGAATGCCAAAGACCAACCGATTGGGTCCACCCCAGGTTAACATAAGCCCGCCGCCGATGATGACGCCGACTCCACCCAATGAGATCACGACGCCAAGTTCCGATGCGCTGCCGAGGCTTTTGACCAGGGGCATCAGCAGGGTCCAGGTGATGCCTCCGAAGAGGTTTAAACCCCCCAGAAAGAAGAGCAAGTACAAGAGAGGTTTACGGTCTCGGATGTAGTTCCAGCCAAAGAGCAGGTCGTCTCGAACAGATTGATTGGCTTTGAGTCCGGACGCGCTAAGGCGAGCCACGGGAAATCGTAGAATCGAGAGGACCACAACCGCGAAGGAAAAGGTGGTGACATCAACAATTAAGATTCCCCCCAGTCCGACAGAGTCCAGAAGAAAGCCGCCCAGTAAGGGCGCAACCATTTGCGCCAGCCCCAAGCCAACTTGGACCATTCCAGAAGCGCGAGCGAGGGATTCCTTCGGTACCAAGAGACTGGTGGCCGACGACATGGCCGGATATTGAAATGCATTGAATGCTGATGAAAGAGCGATGAGCGCGATGAGCACAGGAAACTCTAAGCGGTTATTCGTATAGAGCAGAAAGAGTGTGAGGGTACACAATCCGGCCCCTATATGACTGACCATCAGTGCGAACCGCCGGTTCCATCTGTCGACTACAACCCCGGCGGCAAGAGAGAGGCTCATTTCGGGAGCGATGGCGGCAAAAAACGTGAGACTGAATTGGGTTACCGAATCGTTTTGGTCGAGCACCGTAAGGGCGATACCAAATGCGGTGAGTTGAGTACCGAGTCGTGAAACGACCTGAGCCAGCCAGAGAAAGCCGAAGGTTATAAGGTTTCGATTTGTTTGGGATGCCCCGCTCATAACAAAGAGTAAGGCAAGCGAGAGGGTGTCACAACTCTAGATACCAATAAGGAAAATCAGAGGGCTTGAGGGCAGGATTCTCTGCAATTGTAATCTATTAGGGAGAAATCCACTTTTCGCTTGCCCGGAATACACTTCCCACGTGTCTGGATTGCGTTATAGTACCGGCTGCCGCCAGCATGGGAGTAAGAATGATGCGTCTCGTTTGGTTGATTGGGCTTTTGGCCATGGTTTCTCTGATGGGAGCTTGTGGTGGTTCAGATGAGAATGAAGATTCTCAAAGCTGCGTGGATGGGGCCTCCCAAAATGGCGTGACACCTTGTGGTGAAAATGGAGACGGTTTCTTCGTACAGATATGTAGCGACGGTGCATGGGTCGATTCCACAGAGTGTGAAGGTGGTTCTGGGACCCCAACCGATTCAGACCCATCAGAGCCAGATCCCACCGATACAGAGCCAGCGGGTGATTATCGTATAGGCAGCACGCCATGTGGCCCCGAAGCCGATGGGCTTTATGTGCAAGCGCTCAATGTCGATACTTGGTCTGATACGACGCTTTGCATGATGAGCGGCGACCGAGAGTATGACGAGATGCATTTTGGCGCAGGTTACGCGCCAGCTGAGTGGGACTACGACCAAGCAGAATTTCCGGCTCGAGGGATGTATGGCTGGTCCTACTATGCCCGTGCGTTTGATTTGATTCGCGATACGCCGGTTCATGAATTGGGCTGGGGCCAGTGGAGTAAACCTTCGGCGCCTGCCGATGGCCTCTCGGTTTGTGGTATTCACCCTCACGGTTTTATGTGTGACGAGGAGCCTCCAACCGCCGAAGAGATGGCCGGTGAGGTCGCGAATTGTGGCCACCAGGATTATCAAAGCCTTGAGAACTGCCGGGTTTGGTGTTGCGGGGAAGAGGACAAGTGCGGCGTGCGTGGTTCTATTGAGGGCGGCATGGGCTATTGGATGTATACTTTGGAAACGCCGCAGGTGAAGTGGATGCTTCCCGGTTCTACCAATGCCAATTACGAAATTTTTGGTGGAACATTTCTCAATGACCGGCAGCAAGGGTGCACAACACTTGGTGGTGCAGTCCGGGTGGCTAACAATCTACTCATCCCCAATGACTTTGTAAGTTTTGAAGATGACACGGTGAATGGTTTTCTTGGTTATATGCTAAGCCGCACGCCCATTGGGAAACGTTCGGCAACAGACAATGCCAACTATTGGACCATTGTTATTGATACGGAAAATTTTTCTGGACCGGTTATGTATATGTCTTCGTGGTTCTGGGACTCGCGAATCAATTGGCACCCGGAAAGTGTAAGCTGGTCTGACCCCCGTGCATTGCTTGGTTACATAGCTCAAGGTTTTGAGGGGCGCTTGGGTGGTATTCAAGTTGTGGATGCCAATGGGGTGAAGTGGCGACGAACCAACCGTTGGGCATTTCCTAAAGATGTCACAGGCGGTGTACCAAGCGATAGTACAACGCTCTTTACTGGGCACTCCCAATACAATTCTGATTGGGCAGTTGAAGCGATGGAGCCCATGTTATCTGGCACGGGCGCTCCGGCCCAGCGAACTCCTGCCGCGGTGAAGGCGAAGGCTCTATCAGACCGGCAAGCACCTGGAGGCGGGTGCAATCTGCCGGAAGAAGATGGCGGCGTCGGCCTGGAGTCTGAGGAGGATGGTTTAGAGATCAACTGGGATGGATTTGGGGTTTCTACCGGCGCGAACACGGCGGCGAATCAAGCTGCGACCAATGCTGCGAATTGTCATGTTAAGTTGGAGTTGGACCCCAGCAAAATGGATTGCTCGAGCATGCCAGGTTGGTGTGAAGGGCACCGTTATATCAAGGTTAATGCCGATGGTTCGTCACCAGAGGTTGTTGCCAGCGGGAGTGTTCCAGGTGATGTAAGAAGTGCGTTGGACCTGCGTCAATTTAAGGAAACCCGTAAGAACGACGGTCGCTTCCTTGGGCCACCGGACGCAAGTGAGGCGTCTTGTTTCGAGAATCCTGGTCCGGCACCCGCTGACCCTAGGCTTTATTGTACACGCACCAAGTCCGGGAATTGGATCGGCTTTAAATGGTATCGCTTTGTTGACCAACCCGAGATGAACCAAGTTTTTGCTTCGCTGCCGACCGGTGAGCGGGATGCGGCAAAGTGTTTTATGCAAGCTCGTATTGAACGCTTGCACGAGGCCCAACAAGAAGACGGCGAGATTCCCCGATGGTTCGATGTACCTCAGGGCGCCGATGCTTTGCCCGGAGAGAAGGTTGCTATTGATACTGCGCTATTGGTGACACCGCCGGTGGGGTTGGAAAAAGGGTTTGTTCCTATTTCGGTTTACGAACGCAAGCGAACAAAGCCAGAGGGTTGCGAAGTAACTTTGGGAGATATTCAAGAAGAGCCCAATCCGCTTCCTGCGAATTATTACGAGGGCTTTGCTGCGGATAATGGTGGATACGATATCGAGTGGTGTCCGGCCAACCCAGAATCGGGCGGCGTGTTTAGCTATCCCGGAACGATTTACCAGTATTCACCAGATGCCAATCAAAATGTGCGGGTGCCTTATGTGGTGCCTACACGAGACCAAGTGGCGTCCGGTTTAAGTGCCACGCCAGTTGTTTGTGGCTTGGCCTCAGACGCACCTTAGCCTTTCTTTAGACCTTGTTCTTTCGGCGAAGATACGAGTCGCTTTGGTTGCATTGAAATTGAGCATGCAAAGCCTTTTGTTGTTCCAGCCTTTCAATCAACGAGATCATTTCATTGATTTCTAGATGGGTCTTTTTTTCGCCTTGAAGTATCCAGCTGCAGATGGCGAGTAAGATGATGATGCTTATGATGGCTAAATTCATAACGTTTCCTTTTTAAGTTGGGCGAGCCTATATCTCTCTTGCGCAAAGATATGCAGATCCGATGCCAAACCTTAACCCAAGTAAAAACAGTTGCTTACAGGGCCACCTGTCGGGATTGACGACGTGTTCTTAGGTTGGTTTTCGGCAATTTCGTCAGTTACGGATGTTTCGCCGGTCACGTTTCGTGGCCTGGATGGTTCCGGGTTAGAATGAGAACGGAGTAAATTTGTCAGGCAGGGTGTAGATGAAAGAGTTGATCAAGTGTTTTATGAGCGAGCACCAAATTGCTGGCTTAACGGTCGCCCTAACAAACGATGGAAAACTGCAGGTGGCCGAAGGTTTTGGGGTCCGCTCAGAGGCAACGCGAGTTCCAATCCATGTTCATGACCTGATCCGCATTGCTTCCCTGGCCAAGCCCATTACGGCTGCTCTGGTTCTTCGGTTACGGGAACTCGATAAAATTGATCTAGCGCAAAGAGCGTGTGCCTATTTGCCCGCCTCGTCACTGCCAAAAGGTGCCAGTCTCGCATCCCATATTGAGACCATTACCGTTCGTCAACTTCTAGAGCATAGCGGTGGTTGGGACCGGTCTGTGAGTTCCTGGCGGGATCCCATGTTTAAAAACCGCGAGTTGTCGGCTGAGCTTGGTTTAAATCGGCCGGCGACCGCCGATGAAATCATCGGCTATATGCTTCAGCAACCATTGGATACGCTTCCGGGCGAAAGGTATGCCTATTCAAACCTGGGTTATTCAATTTTAGGTCGCATTGTTGAGGCTGTCACCGGAATGTCCTACGCCGTAGCAGCTGAAGAATACATCTTGCGGCCGGCTGGCATCGTGGACATGCAATTGGGCAAAACGCTTCCTGAACATCGCGTCGCCAACGAGGTCAGCTATCATTATTGGGACGCCGACGAGCGAACCGAATCGGTTTTTCTAACGGGGCCCCAGGAGGTTTGCTGGCCAGATGGCGGGTTTTATTTAGAGTCGATGGATGCGCACGGTGGGTGGATTGCTAATGTTCTGGACCTAAGTCGCTTCGTGGTAGCACTGGAGGGCCTTGGTGATTCTCCCGCACTTTTAAGTGAGGAATCCAGGCAGCTCATGCTGGAGCGTCCGGATTTGAAACATCATGATAAGGATGATGCTTGGTATGGGATGGGCTGCCGAGTGCGTCGTTCGGAACATGGAACTGGCTGGTGGCACAGCGGCTATTTGCATGGGAGTTTAAGTCTGATGGCTAGGAGCGGTAACGGCAGAACTTGG
>MDSW01062692.1_pt1 | contig 10312 bp, 13 predicted proteins | sample 811171 | NCBI WGS metagenome assembly MDSW01 (sample SAMN05326641, study PRJNA326480) | marine metagenome | isolation source: seawater | place: Atlantic Ocean: North West | collected 2012 | reverse complement strand
TACAGTGTACTTAAGAGCTGCAGATGCAGGTGCTGACTATCATGAACATCAATTCCATGAATTACCAGGACTAACATTCTATATGCCTGCTGACCAAGGTTATCACGGTGCTACAAATTCATCGGGGCAAACTAAGTTTAAAACAAAGTCGCACTACTAAGTTTTGGCTATAAGCCTCCTCGGGCTGGCTTCGGTCAGCCCATTCCCAGTTTTAATTTTTTTGAAAGTTCTCTGGTAGATGTTTTTGATTTTTAATAGAATAAATTTATATTAAATAATTCGAGGTTTTATGACAGAAATAACTGATAAGAAAGAAGCAATTGATAATTTTAAAAATAAGGATAAAGAGATCTCCCTTCATGATGTATCGGATGATTTAAGAGCTGATAAAGAAGTCGTGATTGCTGCTTTGGAACGGAAAGCTGATGAGATTTGGGCTGCATCAGATGAGCTTAAGGCAGATAAAGAAGTTGTTATGGTTGCTGTAAAGCTTGGTGGCTATCTTATTCAAAATGCATCTGAGGATCTTCAAAAAGATAAAGATTTAGCAATAGCTGCTGTAAATCAAGATGGTACTGCAATTTCTGTTCTTATTGATAAATGGAAAAATGATAAAGAAATAGCGCTTATTGCTGTTAAACAAAATGGTCGCGCACTCAGCGATGTATCTAGTGATCTTCAAGCTGATAAAGAGATTGTTATTTCAGCAGTTACCAATTGGGGAAACGCTCTTGAGTATGCTTATGAAAAACTTCGAGCAAATAAAGAGGTGGTACTTAAAGCTTTGCAAAAAGATATTTTTTTCACTTCATTCACTTCTGCTGGACTTGCTCTTCAATATGCATCAACTGAACTGCAGGCAGATAAGGAGGTTGTTGAAGTAGCTATAGCTGAGAATGGAAAAGCAATAAAATATGCTAGTCATGAATTACAAGCAGATAAAGATTTAGCTTTAAAAGCAGTAAGTGGTCTAGGAGGCGCCTTAGCTTTTGTTTCTGATGAGCTTAAGGCAGATAAAGACGTTGTAATGGAAGCAGTAAAACAAGATGGTAATGCTTTAAGAGATGCTTCTGAAGACCTTCGAAATGACAAGGAAGTAGTTATGACTGCTCTTGCAATGCAAGATATGTTTTACTTTGAATATGCTTCGGATCAGTTAAGGGCAGATAAGGAAGTAGCATTGGCTGCAGTTTCAAGCTATGGACCCTCATTTAGTGAGCTTTCAGAAGAGTTACAAAATGACAAAGAGGTTGCTATTGCCGCTGCAAATAATGATGGAAATATTGTTAAGTATTTACCCGAAAGCCTCTTGTCTGATGAGGGTATTTTAGAGGCTGCTCGAAAGCAAATTCTTGAAAGCATCAAGGAATCAGCAGGACGTTTTGCTTCAACAGCTGATAAATGGAAAGCTGACAAAGAGATTGCGCTTATTGCAGTTAAAGATTCTGGTTCTTACGACACACTTGAGTATGCTTCCGAAGAACTTCGAGCTGATATGGATGTAGTTTGTGCTGCAGTTGAAGCTGATGGGAGAGCATTACAATATGCATCTGAAGAACTTCAAAATAATAAAGACGTCATTTCTAAAGCCAAAAAAGGATTTCTGCTAGTGCTTAAAAATAATCCTGATGAATATAGATACATCCCTGAATCTTTAAGTAACGATAAAGAATTAGCTATGATAGCGGTTCAAAGCTTTGGTAATCATTTAGAACATGCCTCAGAAAATCTTCGAGGTGACAAAGAGGTTGTCTTGGCAGCTGTAGAGAATCACGGCTATGCCCTTGAATATGCATCTGAAGAACTTCGAGCTGATAAAGAAATTGTAATGGCAGGTAAAGGTGGTGCTCTTGAATATGCTTCTGATGAACTACGGGATGACAAAGAGGTTGTCTTGGCAGCTGTAAAGGATACTGCTTATACTATTGAATACGCGTCTGAAAAGCTTCAAGCTGATCCAGATGTTATTAAAGCTTCTGAAGGTAAATAGTATTTACTAATGAACATACGAAAAATAAATCTTGAAAGAAATATCCAATAAAAAAGAAGCTTTAATTGCAGTTCAAAAGGACGGCTACAACTTAGAATATGTTTCAGATGAACTGCGTGCTGATAAGGAAGTGGTTATAGCAGCAGTTCAAGAAGACAAATTTGCACTTCAGTTTGCATCGGATGATCTAAAAATTGATGAGGAAGTTTTAGCTATAACTAAAAAAGAAGGTTTTGATGAGTCTCTTGAAGATGAAGATTATGAGGATATAGAGATCCCAGAGTCAAAGTACACAATAATCGGCAACATTGATCATATTGGCTATCGGCGAGAAGGTGGAGGCAGAGTTCTTTATGTTTTTAATAATGAAATTGATTGGGAAGCAACTGAATTTGTTGTTAATACTACTTATACCGATAAATATGAGGGTGACCTTGATCATGCTGAATACGATCCTTCCATTATTGAAACTTCAAAGTTCATAATTGAGGATGAGCAACCGATTAGTGAAGTGCTAGGAAAAGATAATAAAGATAAAAGTGGTGAGTTTTTTGAAGATATGCTTAAAAATTATGTTGTTATTATCTTTGTAGATAATGAAAGCTTGACTATAGAGCAAATTGAAGAGAACAAAATTAATGCATTAGTAGAGCGTTGTCCTAACTTAATGTTATATGCCAGAGAATATGATCACATTTATGATTATTAAACCTTTTAAATAGTTTATGGCACTTACTTATTCGAGCATGTTAGAACTAGGATCTAACTTAGAAGAATTCAATCTTTTAAATGTTGTAGATGGTGATAACCTTTCTTCAGATGATCTGGATAAAGCTAAACCTTCATTAATAATGTTTATTTGTAATCATTGTCCTTATGTCATTCATTATCATGACGAAATTAAGAGCCTTGCAAATGATTTTGATAACACTATTAATATGGTGGCCATAAGTTCGAATGACATTAAAGAGTATCCTCAGGACGGTCCAGATAAGATGAGAGAATTATGGTTAGAGCTTGGGCTGTCATTCCCTTATCTATTTGACTCAACTCAAGATGTCGCAAAAAATTATAAGGCTGAGTGTACTCCAGAGTTTTATCTTTTTGATTCATCACAGAAACTTATATATCGCGGCAGACTAGACGAAAGTTCTCCCAATTCAGGATTAGAACCTACAGGTAAAGACCTCAGGGACTCCATAGGGAATATGCTGAATAATAAAGAAGTTAATCCTAATCAATTCCCTTCGATGGGATGCAATATTAAGTGGAAGTAATCCAATTGAATAGATTTTTAGATCTATTTCTCAATTAGTTTATTTGGTTTGTTTGGTCGCTTCTGAAGAAGAAATTCATCATATAGCTCCCCTGTGGCTGTAAAAGCACGAAAGCTCAAATTATTTTTCTCAATATCTATAATTTGATAAAGCTGAGTATTCTCACCTAGCTTTTTAGCAAATTTACCTTTTGTAATCTCATAAAGTTTGGGACCACTAACCGAAACAACATGCACGGTTCCTATTTCTGGGTCATAAGCTTGCTTATATCCTGCTGGAACGTTTTTTATATTTTTAATATCAACAAGTCCTGTTCTTGAGTAGCTATGATCATGTCCACTGAGAACGAGGTCTACTTTGAACTCATCTAAAATAGGCTTCCACTGCTCTCGAATAGTTACATTGTCTCTACTTGAGGCGGGTGAATAAAGCGGATGATGAAATGTCAGAATTGTCCAACGATTAGGATTATCCTCAAGAACTTTTCTAAGCCATGGCTTTTGTTCTTCTATTGCAATATTTGAATCTAGCGAAATAAACCTTACTCCTTGATAGTCAATAAAATAAGTAGTTTCTTTAAGTCTATCGTCTGGAACATCTTGTATTGGAAAAGAAAACTGAGGTCTCCAATGGTTACTTACAATTTCTTCATTTGATGGATTGCGAAGACGATCATATAACGGCGCCTGTCCTCCTAAAATTAACTTATTAACTAATTCATTTTTTTTAAATCCTGTAATCGTTTCGATACCTTCATCAGCATCAATTATTGTCCCAGCTTCACTTACTTTTATAACCCCATCTCTGCCCTTTGGATCCTCTATGCTTACTGTTAAAACTCCCTCTTTGTTATCAAGTGAAGTTATATCGATATTAGTATTCCTTCCATCTTTTGTTGTCCAAATACGTTTTGACTCTGAATCTTTTTGATATTCATGATTGCCTGGGGTTGCTATAACAGGAATCGTTCCATTTACCCAATCAGGGCCCTGATGCCATTCGCCCCATTGTGAGTCCATATTATGAATATCAATCAAATCGCCTGCATGAAGAGTAAATGCAGCTCTAGGGGCATCACGAAAAGCTTCCCTAAAAACTCTGGACCAATGAGTCTTTACCTCATTCTGAGCATCACCAAAATAAATGAAACTGAAAGGGTCCTCTTGAGAGCTTGCAGTTTTAAAGTGGTAATATTCCGTCCAATTTACTCCATCTCCTACGCGGTATGCATATAAGGTATTAGGTTGAAGATTTTTAAATGTAACACTGTGATAATGAGCCTCATTGATGTCACTTTTGAAATAACTAGTTTCTGCTTTGAATTCTTCTAGTTTAAGTGCTCTCCCATTTGCATTTGCTACAGCAAGCTGAGCGAGCCCAGCTTTTACCGATACATTTGTTCGCCAATTAACTGCTTGGGTAGTAGCTGGATCATCATTCCAAGTTAATACAACTCTATCTGGCAGAAGTGATGGAGAATGCGCCATCTCTTTTGAGTATTCCTTCGCTGATCCACTTGGATGAGCTACTAAATTTACACAAAAAGAAATTAAGAAACTGAGAATTAATTTTTGCATAATGGGAATTATAAGCCTCTAACTTATAAGATGCTTCTTTTTTCAAATGCTTTTTGGTTTAAAAACTAGTGAAATCTATCGGTTATATGTTTGGTTGATGTAATATAGTTATTTATAAGTTATAAAGAGGAGGAATTATGGGATTTTTTAAAAACTTATTTGGTGGTAAAAAGGATGATGCAGATGATGCTCCATTTGTAAGCGAGGATATGCTTGAAAGACAAGAATGGTCCAAAGAACAATGGCAAGATCATGTTGAGGAGGACTGGGGTAATATATGGGACTTAGATGATGAGGGCCAAAAATGTAATCATTTTGATAAGAATGAATTGCTAAAAGAAATCAAAAATAATAAAGAGCTTGCTAAAAAAGTATTAAAAAAGAATGGTTGGGTATTAGATGATTTTAGTGATGAATTGAAAAATGATAAAGAAGTGGTTTTGATAGCAGTATCGCCAGATAATGGTGGAGCGCCAGCATACAGATGGGCCAGCGAGGAACTACAAAAGGATCCTGATGTTATTGCTGCGACAAAGAAAGGCAATCTTGCTGATGATTTTGACGAAGATGAGGGTTTATATCTTTAAATGTAGCTTGCCTACTTAACCTTCGTTTTGGGTTTATTCAATTCAGTTTATGAAATTAAAAGTTGTATATGTGGATATGGATAATGTTTTGGTCGATTTTCAGAGTGGGATTGATTCATTATCAGATGAAGAAAGGGAAGCCTATAAAGACAATATAGACAATGTTCCCGGCATATTTTCAAAGATGCAACCATTAGGCGGGGCTATTGAGGGCTATAAAAAACTAACTGAGCATTTTGATGTTTATATATTATCTACTGCGCCATGGAATAATCCATCAGCATGGTCAGATAAACTTCTATGGGTGCAAAAACACTTAGGGGATATTGCATATAAAAGATTAATTTTGAGTAGTAATAAAAACCTAAATGCTGGGGACTATTTAATAGATGATAGAACAGCAAATGGTGCTAGTGATTTTAAAGGTGAGCATATCCATTTTTTAACCGAAAAATTTAAAAACTGGGATGATGTATTAAATTATTTAATACCCAAATAATTAGTTAAGACAATGATGAAACAAATACAAGGATTAATTGCTCTTCTTGAAAAGCTAGCAAATGAAGTTTATTCAAATCTTGGAGATGGCTTTTCAGAAGATATTTATCAGAAAGCTCTTGCATTTGAGCTTCGTAACAAAAAGATTGACTACCTTAGAGAAACACAACTTGAGATCTTCTATAAGGACCAAATGGTAATGTTGGGTAAAGTAGATTTCTATTTTCCAGCGCAAAAAAATAAATATTTTTCACTTTCGAAACCGGTATTATTGGAAACAAAATACATTGCGGGCATTAATGATTCTGCTAGAGCTCAATTAAGACAATACCTTATGAGCAGTAAAAAGAATAAAAGTAAAGCTATAGCTCAGCTTGAGTATGGTCTCCTGCTTAACTGGCAGAAAGATGCTGACTATGAAACTGAAAGACTTAAACCAGATACCCCCATTGAAATTGAGTTGTGGAAATATACTGAAAAAAATAGCAAGTTTAAAAAAATATATGAAAGTTAATTGTTATGGGATTTTTTGATAGATTTTTTAAAAGAAAAAAGAAAGAGCGTAGTTTGCTAGACTTAATAGATGAGGCTGGCCTTGAATTGGAAGTATCTATCAAACCGGTTGATTTGAGCAAGGAGCTTGATAAGAATAATAAAGATTAATATCATAAAGATAGAACTTTAGGAGGATAATCTAATGAGTGATTATAAATATAATTATAGTTTCATTTTTACTGAAGTTAGTGATGATGCTAGGGAAATTATCTTAAAATCCTTTTCTAATTTTGATTGGGAAATGGGCTTGGATGTAAATACTGAAACAGTAGCAGTATTGGATTACGGTTTTACAGACAGAAAAACAGCAAAAGCAATATCAGAGTGGTCTGAGGAGGAAGCTGGAACTAAATCAAAAGGTAACTTTGATAACCATGTTGAGCAATTTAGTGACATGCTCTCAGATGATAAAACAAATCGACTCAAAGCACTTGCAGAACTTGATTATCTGAAGGGTTTATTTGGTGAGCCTCAAGACCAACCCACTGATTTGACTCAAATAATGGATGGTATCTCAAGTAAGAAACATAAAAAAGATGAATTTATGGCAGCATTTATTATTATGTGTGAGTCAAATAAACCTTTTAAGGGCGTTGAACATGCTGAGGATGATGGTGAATCTTTAGAAAATATGTTGGTTGGTAATGGAAACTTTTTCTATGATGTATGGATAAGCCTTAAAGATAGTAATAAAAAAGGTGGTCTATTCAGTAAGGAAATAGATAATAGTGTAAATCAGATATTGTTTGTAAATGAGGGCACTAAAGAAATCTATAGACATGAGATGGGCCATCATGAAGCTATGGGTGGAAATTATAACTTCTGTGAAAACACTGATGATGACGAGAAGACATTTAGCGGATCTACAAAGGGTTATTAATTTATAAATCTAACTAGATTTATTTTTTAAAATATTTATCAAAAACCAATAAACTTAGTGGAACATTGACATGCTATGGAGGTTTACATGAATAAAATTAAAATAATTCCGCCATACTACTCAGGTGAATTTACTATGGGAACAGTAACTCAGGAATTCATTGAGTATTGGTCAAATAAAGAGGAACACGACCTGCTTGAATATTTACATGATGTTAATTGGTCAGAGGATTTTGAGTCTGCCTCACCAACTGAAACTGGTACTAAAGACAGAATACCCTTTTATGAAATAGATGATATTGAGCATTTCAATATGCCATATACTGATAGTGGCTTCATGTATGTAAATGATGTTGGTGAAGAAATTGAGTTTAAGCCATATCCTTGCAACGTTCGATACATTGATAATGTGCTTGACTTAAATCCAAACACTGACGACGTTAGTGACTACACTCCTGTTTTGGTATATGCAACAACAGAAAAAGGTGACTGCGGGCACTGGTCAGTGGAGCTTGATAATGAAGAGTTTGATAAAAACAAATTTGTTATTTCCACCGTACAAACAGCGCTAGGAAGATTTGTTGATGGTGCATGGTATGGCAACTCTGATGAAGAGTTATACTTTGATACAGGTGATGCAAGCACTATGACAAAAGCAACATCTACTAAAGTTGGCTGGTTGCATAAGAGTTGGTCTCTGAAAACTAAAGATGCTCTTTTAGAAAAGATCTTGAAAGCAAAAAATAATCACGTTAATCTAGATAAGGAAGGGTCAATTCAAGGTTTTGATTTATCTAAGTACACATAAAATTGGGAGAAAATTATGAATATGAAGGGTTTTAGTTTTTTCGATAAAGAAGAAAATAGTCTTAAAGACTGGGCATTAAGCTACGTTAAAGCAACTAAAGGGGAGATTGGTTCTCAGATGGAAGGTGATAGAGACTATCCATTCTTGGTTATAAATAGAGAGCCAGATTTTTGGTGGGAACTGCCTGAAGGATTAAGAGAGGTTTCAGAAAATACAGGAATTACAAACTGCACCGTTGCTGGTCCATACTGTCTAGATACTGATTGGCTTCCAGAAAACTGGGGTCACGAGTGCTATGTTTACCAGAATTATGATGAGGGCGAAGTTGACTCTGGTGTTCAGTATTCTGAAGGTGAAGATATTAAATATGTTGCACTTCGAATGAATGAATATTTAGGGCATTTAGAATCTGGTACAGCACCAAAATACAAATCAGGTGTAAATGGTCTAAGTCCACGTCAGTTTGCTGAGTTAATTGCATATCTTTCAAAAGAAGTTGATGAGAGCCTAGATATTACAAAAAATGATTTTGAATGCGGTCCTTTCATACTCTCACCTGATTTTGAAACGATGTTAGATGAACTTGTTTATGATGAAGGCATTGAGGAAATAGACCAATTAGCAGAAAAGCTGGTGGAAAAATTAGGTGACTTTGTTGATGGTCTCGCCAATGCAATAGATGAAGATATTCTTTGTTTTTTCTTTGAATAGTAAATAGGAAAAGTCTATTCAGATAGAGCTTGAAAGGCAAAAAATTTATAAAGAAGGTTTTTTCATCAAAAGCCTCCTTTATAAAGAACCTCATAGCAATACAGCGCTGCAACGTTTCAATACATTTAGTCAAATACAAAAATATGGAATTTTTCCAGAAAGCCACATCGAAGTTGGCAAAAAAAGTTTAGTAATTAAACAAAAAGAAGTTTCTCCTAAAAAGCTATCAAGTATCCCGCCAAATAAAGCATTTGCTATGAGTAAAGATTTCATTTTTCGTATGCAGCAAGCTTGGGATGATGGCTTTGTTCACGGCGACATAAATAGAAGAAACATTTTCTGTGATGCTAATGGATTAGGTTTATATGACTTTGAGCCATATTTAGAAATAATACAAAATGGACGTTTTTGCCTTCTGGCAACCAAGCCTTATTTGTGCCCCAATGACTTTAATAATAAAAAGATTACTAAATCGACGGATGAGATTGGATTATCTTGCTTTCTAAACTGGTTTTGCCTTGATCGTAAGACCCCACCCATCAAATATTGTCAGAAGACACTATTGCCAAAAAAAGAAGTAATAACAAAAGAAATATTATCAAAATTCCTTTAATTGTTACTATTTAAAGGATTTATCATAAGCTACGTAAATTTCAGTAGATTTAATGGCTCTTGAAAAATCATCATCATCATTCACTTCTGTTTCATTTAATGATTTTTCTAATAATTCCATAATATTTTTAAATCTACCAATTGCTTCGTGTAGCGCTTCATCGTCATGATTTGATTGAATAGCGTGAGAGAATTCTGATTTTTGCAATTCTCTTAGAAAAACTGTTCTATCTCCATTTTGAAACTTAGATAACATTTCAGAAAAATCTTCTTCGCTATAACCTGATACTATTTTTGCCTTTATTGCTTTTGATACAATTCTTGCAGATAAGCCCTCCAGTTCTGATCTTAAAGCCTGGAATATTCGGAAAACGCCGGCTTCAAAAGATTCATTTTGTTGAGTATTAATTTGTCCTATTTGTAACCATACTGTGTAAACAATAAAGAGAACAGAAATAGCTCCAAGGCCTCCACCAAAATAATCACCCAGCTCACCACGGGCCCATGCACTATTAAAAGAAAATGAGTCAGAAAAAATAAGAATGCCAAAAGCTATCCATGCAAGTGAAAGTAAGGATCCGATTAGAATTATTAAATTGCCAGTCTTATTCCTCATTAAGAGCTCCGTTGATATTCAATTAGATTAACTTTATAACAATTTATTTATGAACTCCAATAAGTCATTTGGTGGGTCTGGGTGGACTCGAACCACCGACCTCACCCTTATCAGGGGTGCGCTCTAACCAAGCTGAGCTACAGACCCAATTAAATTGGAAGATGCATTTTCCCCTTCAGGAAGTTTCTCAACAATAGATTTC
>MDSW01030270.1_pt1 | contig 10312 bp, 9 predicted proteins | sample 811171 | NCBI WGS metagenome assembly MDSW01 (sample SAMN05326641, study PRJNA326480) | marine metagenome | isolation source: seawater | place: Atlantic Ocean: North West | collected 2012 | reverse complement strand
CTTTTTGCTGCGCTGTGAACAATACATCAAAAACTTCTTCGGCAACCGAAGGATAAATTGCGACCGATAAACGCGCGCGCCCCGTTCCAACTGCTTCGAATACGCGGTCATTCGCTGTCATCTCTACAGGCCGCACAATCACTTTTACAGAAGGCTGGCGAATCTCGGCATTTTGCGTTTCCGAAGAAGACTCATGTCCGATAAAAGAACGGATACCATCAAAATGCCAGAGTGCAATAACTACAAACGAGGCCAAAAGAATAAAAAAGACTATTTTTTTCAAGAGATTTTCCCGGTTGGTACAAAGACATCACATTCAAAGATTACCATGCTGGAGTATGATTATCATTATAAACATATACCTATTTACTTTCAGGTCAAAAAAAACACTCCCATATAATCACTTGCCTATTTTGAGCACGATTGTTTTTTGCTACACTTCATAAAATTTTACACAATCCTATACACTGGAGACATATAGTGAAGACGATCAAACTATTTGGAATTTTGGGCATTTCTGCCCTGGCTACATCACCTTTTACAGCCCATGCCGCCACAACGGACTGGGATGCCGAAATTTCGGCCAATGCCGGATTCGTGACTGAATATTCTTTTCGGGGGATTGCACAATCTGACGAACACCCGGCCGTTCAGGGTGGATTTGACATCGCGCATGACAGCGGCGTGTATGTCGGCGTATGGGGCTCGAACGTAGATTTTAATGATGGTGATGAAGCAAGTGTGGAAGTTGACCTCTATGCCGGATATAGCGGATCTGTCAGTAATCTGAATTATGACCTCGGTATTATTTATTATGCCTATCCGGGTGCAGACAGCTCTTTAAACTATGACTTCTGGGAAGGATCTTTGGCTCTTGGATATGATTTCGGCGTACTGGCTGTTTCTACATCCGTGAACTATTCACCTGAATATTTTGGTGAAAGCGGTGATGCACAATACTATTCACTGAATACAGATGTACCCTTGGCATATGACTTCGCCTTAACCGGTCATGTCGGACACCAAGTCATAGATGATGGCGCGGCATTCGGCATTGGCAAGGACTCATATACCGACTGGGCCCTTGGTTTGGCTTATACATGGGAAGGTTTTGATCTATCCCTTCAATATATAGATACTAATCTGGACGAGCCTGGCGAATGTGCCGATGGTTGTTCCGAGAGAGTAATATTTGGAATCTCCAGAAGTTTTTAATCAAATATTTCCACTTTTTTTGCTAATATAGTTTTCATGGTCGCCTTGAATAAAGGCGGCCATTTTAAAGAATTTACGTTTAACTTCAGAATGAAGAGGCTCTTCCATGGTGCTATCAAAATTAAAAATCTCCCAAAAACTCCCCCTTTTTATATTAGGACTAGCTGTTTTATCAGCGCTGGTGACAGGCTTTATCACCATTACAACAGCACAAAAGGAACTCATCCATGCCGATGAAGAAAAACTGATAGCCCTGCAAGCGTCTCGAGTAAATGCGCTTGAAAATTACCTCCAGTCAATTGAGCAAGACCTTTCTGCTCTTGCAAATAATGACTATGTGCGTGAAGCGCTGGTTGATTTTATGGATGGCTGGAATTCGCTTAAAATTCAAGGCGACCCACAAGATATTCTGCAAAGAGTATATATTGAAGACAACCCTAACCCTACGGGTTCTAAAGAAGTGCTCGACTATGCAAAGGATGGCTCTTTCTACAGTCAAATGCACCAGAAGTACCACCCTTGGTTCCGCCACTTCTTACAGCTTCGCGGCTACTACGATATTTTTCTCTTCGCACCGAATGGCGACCTTGTCTATACCGTCTTTAAGGAACTCGATTACGCCACAAACTTGAATACAGGAGAGTATAAGGACAGTGACCTGGGCAATGCCTTCCGTGCGGCACGTGATAATCCGGACAAACAAAACTTTTTCGATTTCAAACCCTATGCCCCAAGCCACGGAGCACCGGCCAGTTTTATTTCCCAGGCTATACCGGATGAAGACGGAAATGTAGCAGGCGTCCTCGTTTTCCAAATGCCTATCGAGCGTATCAATGCCGTCATGCAGGTTTCTGCAGGATTAGGAGAAACGGGCGAGACCTATATTGTGGGTCAGGATCATCTCATGCGGAGCGACTCCCGCTTCTCGGAAGAATCTACAATCCTCAAGACCGAAGTTCCGGGAGAAACCGTTGATCTTGCCCTACAAGGTCAAACAGGTGAGCAACTTGTACTGGATTATCGTGGAATCCCTGTCTTCTCCGCCTATGGTCCTATCGATTTTCATGGCACACGTTGGGCTGTTCTGGCTGAAAAAGATAAATCCGAAGTGATGAAACCGATAAATGCGATGAAAATTTCCGCAGTGCTTTTTACATTGGGAGCGCTTGCATTCATCGGTGTAATCGCCATATTTGCATCCCGTACTATTTCAAAACCAATCACAAAAATGTCTGATGCTATGGGTGAATTGGCGAAAGATAATTTCTCGATCGAAATCCCCGGAACCGAACGCGGAGACGAGATTGGAGAAATGGCGGCTTCTGTTCAGGTCTTTAAAGAAAACGGACTACAAAACCAGAAACTTCAGGAAGAACAAAAACGTCTTGAAAAACGTGCAGAAGAAGAGAAAAAACGCCTGTTGGAAGAAATGGCAAGCCAATTCGATACACAAGTTGGCAGCACGATCCAAAACCTGTCTACTGCGGTAGAAAAACTTCAACAGATTTCCCTGACAATGGAGAGTACAGCCATACAAACACAGGAATCGAGCAATTCTGTCGCGGCAGCTGCCGAAGAAACCAGTACCAATGTCTCCACAGTTGCATCAGCAACCGAGGAAATGACAGCCAGCGCCATGGAAATCGCCAAACAAGTATCCGATGTCGCTGCCAAAGCTAATCTGGCTGCGAATAGTGCAAGCTCAACAAGTCAAAAAGTAGATCTGCTGAATAAGCTTGTCGAAAACATCGGTGAAGTGGTCGGCGCGATCCGTGATATCGCCGAACAAACAAATCTTCTGGCCTTAAACGCCACTATCGAAGCGGCACGCGCCGGAGAAGCCGGTAAAGGATTTGCTGTTGTTGCCGAAGAAGTCAAAAAGCTCGCCACTGAAACGGGACACAAAACCGATGAAATCGAGGACCGCATTACAGAGATCCAGAATGCAACACGCGAATCTGTAACCGCCATGCAGGAGATCATCCAGAATATTTCAGTCATTGATTCAGCCTCAACAAGCACCGCAAGCGCTGTGGAAGAACAGAACTCCGTCATTCAGGAAATCACTCGCAATATTACTGAAGTATCCGAAGCTGCCAGACAGGTGGCTGATGTTATCGGGAATGTTCAGACGGCTGCCGGAGAAACCGGCCAGGCCTCACAGACACTGAAAACATCCGCGGATGATATTGGAACCCTATCAGATAACCTGAAAACGTCCGTTGCCGGATTCCTGTCACAAATCAGATCAGGTCAACAAGACACATCACTATCCAAGAAAGAGGACGAGAGCGAAGAAGAAAGCGTCTCGGCCTCGGCATAACCGGCGCTCAAAAGTCATAGAAAAATTGTGTAGAAAACACCCTTTTATTTTCTATAATATTTTTCTTGATTTTTCTGCTGATCTATTGTTTTATGTTCCCACAACAATCCTTACACCCAGAATTAAATAGAGGTACATCATGCTTAAAACTAGAATTATTACTCTTGCCGTATTAGCTGCATTTATGATCACACCAGCAGCAGTATCAGCTGAAACACCAAGCGTTTCCTACTCTGCAAAAAAACAAGGGCGCGTCGCATTCGAAAATAAAACAGAGGAACAAGCTGCTGCTGAAGATGTTACAAACGATACAAATCCTGCTGAAATCGAACCTGCCGCTGGCGAAACTGTTTTCGAAGAACGAAATCAAGATGATTCATTTGCTAACAGCATGAAATTGCCACGCAAGAACTAATTCCATTCCGATATACAAGAACCGAAATAATCTATCCCAATTTCAATCCCCCTCATATAACATGCGGGGGATTTCTATTATAATAATTCTTAGAGCCTATGAATAATTCTTAGAGCCTATGAATATAGTCAAACACTCCTCGAAACCTTTACTGGGATTGGAATTTATTCTCCTGTGCACCATTATGCCGCCCCAACATCTTCTTTTTGCATACTAATAGCAATCGTTATGAACTCATATTGTTTATAAGTTTACGAGCAATTTTGAGATATAGGGAATTTGGAAGAATTCTTAACACCTTCATCCAGATAGTGAATTTTTTAGGAAAGTGAATTTCAAACCTACTTTTTAGCAAACCTTCTGCAATTGCCTTTGCAGCCTGTTCCGGCTCAATCATCATTGGCATATCGAAATCGTTTTTATCGGTAAGCGGTGTGCGTACAAACCCCGGATTGATCAGTTTAATATCAAAATTAGGATTTTCTGCCTTTAGGGATTCTGCCAAATTGATCACTGCGGCCTTGGTAGCACTATAGGGCTGCCCCTTTGGTAACCCTCTAAAACCTGCTACAGAGCCACAGAGTACAAACTGTCCATGTTCTTGCATTATGAAAGTCGGCAATATCGTATATACGATATTGAAACACCCCATTAGATTGACGTTTACAAGCTGCCGCGTCTTTTCTATATCCATATTATCAAGACGTCCTGGATCATAAAGTGCCGCGAGATTAATAGCACTGTCAATATGTCCCAACTGTTTTTGAATATAATGGAAGGCCTGCTGAACGCTTCGAATATCACTGACATCCAGAGGGCATATATGATGATGCCCTTCCATTTCGTTATTTAGATACTCAAGCTTATCCGTACTACGGGCAGAAAGGATTAAGTTTGCCCCTCTTTTTGATAATTCTTTTGCCAAAGCGTATCCTATGCCGCTACTAGCGCCAATAATCCATACATTTTTTCCTTGAAAGCCATCCATTACTACTGCCCCTGCTTTTGCATAAACAATGTAAGCTCACCCACAGTCAATCCGAATTTTTTGAGATAAGAGCGGTTAATCAAAACACCATCGTTCATGAGGAACATCCAGTCGTCGAACGTAATGCTATAAGTTTTATCGCCTACTTCTAAATCCATTTGATAAGCCCAACGCATTGTATTCCCGGATGTTTCTCCGGTTGCAACTCCAAGAATATCGCCTGCAGTTCCTTCATAATCATTAGCTGCAATTTTTTTTATCGTCCAGGTACGCTCCTGAGTTTCACCATCATAATATCTAAACTTTTCTTTTAATGTTCCGGTATCACCTTCCCATGTTCCGACCATTTCAACATCAAAGCGGCGCGTGACTTTGCCGCTAAAATCCTGTACGAGGCCCCATGCTTTAATCGGACCTGAAAAATACTCTTGCATATCCAAAGACGGTTGACTGCCTTTATAATGCTCAAGGGATTTACCGCCTGTGCAGCCACTAAGAAATGCTAGAATTCCCATGATTAATATTCCTTTCAAAAATTTCATTGTTTTGTCCTTCCTGTTTTATAAGTTTCCACAATAATAGTGACGAGATGGTTTTGATCACACACGGTACTATGGCGTAAATTATAAGGAGCATTTGAAGTGCTTCCTCAGAGTTATTATCATCCGCTTTAAACCCTACATTTTCCAAAGCAATAAATGAAAGTCCTGCCGCCAACGCCAAGGCAAGCTTTGGTAAGAAGGCCAGAGCTGCATAATACTGTGTTGCTTGCTTTTCCTGTGCCTTTCTTTCAATACGACCAGCTGTTATTGCTGGCGGCAAAGCCAGATCTGCCCCAAGCACAACACCTGACATGATACAAATCAGCCCATATGCAACGATATCCCCCGGCGATAGAAATGCCGCCCCGCCAAAAGCAATAATGGACAGAACCATTACGCAAGCCCAAGTCCTATAAGAACCATATTTTTTTGTAACTCTAGCCCACATCCCCATAAAAGCTGCGCCGGAAATAAAATAGAGAGCAAGGAAAACACCAGAAAAAGCCTCAGCTTCCAAATAGTCTCTTATAAAGAACAGAACAAGTGCAGCAGGAATTGAAGCCGCTAGATAAGATAAAAAACAAATCAGAAAAAAGCTTCTCTCTTGTCCTGCCAGTATTAGGAATAATGAAAAAGAAGAACTATTTGGTTCTATAGGAGATGACTCAAGAGTCTGAAAATCAATCATAAATCTACGAAATAGCACGAAGGCAGGAATAACTAAGATCGCAAACCCTAAAAACAAGATGGAAAAAGAAGTCTTGTCCTCGAATTGTATTTGCAAAAGTGTTGGCAAAAGAGCCGCTATTAATAAGCCTATCAGCCCAAACCCCTCACGCCAGCTTGAAACACGAACCCTTTGATGCGGGTCTTTCTTCCAAAAGCCACCAAGCATATTCATATTTATTGTAACAATACTAAAGCCTGTCGTTGCCAGTAGCATGAATAATGCAAACCAGAATGCAGAGATCTCTGTTAAGGGGGGCCCAAATGAAAGTCCTGCCAAACCGGAAATTAGAAGCATACCCCCTGCATAGATAAGCGCAGGACGTTTGCTTCGTATTCTATCTGATATGTAACCGATGAAGGGATCCTGAACAGCATCAATTGTACGAATAATCAGAAGTATGAGACCTAAAACCCCAATATTTATACCAAACTCGCGCGTGTAAAAATCCGGCATATGAATATAAAGCGGTAAGCCAGCAAAGGCCAAAGGCAAAGCAATCAGGCTATAATTGAGCAAGGACTTTCTACTTGGTAACTCTTCATTCATGAGCGCCCCAATAATCTCTGCCTTAAATTAGGTGCGCTTGTTCTTTCACCAAGCCATATATCGAAAAAATACTTTCCAAATTCTGGGTCTTTGATGCGTCCAATTTCTTGTGAACCGTTAAGAAAAAGAGTCTCTCCGCTTTGCGTGTAAATCCCGGTTAGAGATGTGCTATCATCAACGTCAGGAAAAATTCTTATCATTTGCCCGTGCCAATCTGCAAGCCGAACTTCATCATAAAAACCTTGATTCCGTATTTCTTCAACAGATCGGTCAGCAATTTTTTTACCAGGTATATTTCTTAAATAGGAAAGTTGCAGAGCAAATGGTTTATTTTCATCCCACTTTCCATTGGGGGCATAAAGACTTGCATCATATACATCCCAGAACATTACGCTCAGCCGTCCATATCCTACCTTTTCAGCCTGAGGTACATATTGACTTATATAATCAAGAGCATAAGCAGGTGTTACGCCTATGATGACAAGTAGGCAGGCAATAATACGAACGGTATTACGCATGACTCAATTCCACCTGCATGACATTTGTTCTTTTTGCACGAAACCCGGCTATACAGCCTGCCAGATAAAAGCGCCATAAACGTATAAAGCCTTCATCAAAGCCCATGTCCAGAACCTGATCTTTATGACGATCAAAAGCATTAAGCCATTCCTCAAGGGTACGTGCATAATCCTGACCAAAGAAATATTCATTATCGCAGCGCAAGCCTGCCTTTGTTGCTTCTTCCTTAAACCTTGAAGGGCTGGGCAGCATGCCTCCAGGAAAAACATAACTACGAATAAAATCTCCACCTCTGCGATAACGGGGGAAGTCCCGCTCGTTCATAGTAATTGTTTGAATGACCGCCCTACCATTTCGTTTAAGAAGAGAAGATATTTTTGTAAAATACGTATTCCAGAATTTCTCACCCACAGCTTCAAACATTTCAATTGATACAATATGATCAAACTTCCCCTGCTGATGGCGGTAATCCTCTAATGCTATATTCGCATTCACCCCCACTCTTTCAGATGCATATACGTATTGTGCCTCTGAAAGAGTGATACCTTTAATATCAAAATCTCCACGCCCCAAAGCACGCTCTGCAAAGCCTCCCCAGCCGCAACCGATTTCCAATACAGACCCCGCATTATCCCGCAAGCTATCTAGTATGCGGTCATATTTATTATTCTGCGCCTGCTCAAGAGTCTCATCCTGATTTTTATATATCGCCGCCGAATAAGACATAGATGGATCAAGCCATAATCCATAAAAATCATTGCCTAGATCATAATGTGCATGGATATTTTTACGGCTTCCACTCAATGTATTCAGACGCAATAAATATGAGAGCATGGATATTGTTCGTGACAACTTACTGCCAACTATAAACTGATCCAGCGCCGATCTATTGGCAAGACCAAGCGTTGTCAGACCAACCAAATTATCTGTTTCCCAGTACCCGGCACGATAGTCTTCAGCAAACCCGATATCCCCTTTTTGGATCATATTAGGTATAACGCGCCAGTCTTTCAGCTCGATCTTTGCGGTTTCCCCGCTTTGTACTCCTTGAAACTGTCGGGATTGTCCGTCTGGTGTTACAACGGTAAGCTTGCCGGATTCTAGAGTATCCAGTTTTCTAAAAAGCTGATCTGCGGCAAGTTTAGCGTACATATTCTGACCTTAATCTATCCATCATAAACACAGCCTTACACAAAAATTACAAATTCGTAACATTGCCTGTGGCCGTTATTTTATCCTTATTCTGCGTTGGCTTTGGAATGTATTTTATTCCCTTTGCAACCAGTTTCAGCGCTTGCCAATGAATTAGGATAATGCCTTTGAATGTCACAAGAGGATAGCCGAAGAAGGCTTTGCTAAGACTTGCGTTATTCATATGCTCTAGGTTTCCAGTTAGGGCTGTGACCAATTGCTTGTCGCCATTTGCATCAAAATAATCAATCCAGAATCCGCATCGATCCTGTGAAATATTAAAGCGAAAGTTATAATGCCCCTCGCGAGATAAAAACGGAGACACATGAAAAACTTTTTCTCCTTTTAATACATCATCGCTTTTTATCTCGGCATGATCAGGGTGTGCGCATAAATATGTATGTGTTTCGCCAAAAGTATTATTCACTTCGCAAAGAACGGCCCGGATTTTTTTATATTTATCGTAACAAACCCAAAAGCTGACGGGATTGAATACATACCCCAGTACACGAGGCATGCAAATCAGAACGATTTCTCCATCAGCCTCGCTTATGCCATATTTGTGTAAAATGCCGCGCCCCCATGCTTCAAGGTCGGAGCCATCCCGATTTCCATGGTCTTTGGTATGGAAACTGAGAAAACCAAAACGCTCTGTTGATAAGGGGAGTTGTTTTATATTTGAGAGAGGAATTGCAATATAATAAACCCCATAAGAAAATGCATTCACCTTTGGAAACAACCGTTTGTGCATGACCTTGCCAAACAAAATCGATGACGTTATTCCCATGGGATAGATACTCCCATTTTCTTGGCAACATTGACGGCGCTTAAAAGCCCGTCTTCATGAAAGCCGTATCTTTGATAAGCACCACAAAACCATAGTCCGTCTCTTCCTTGAATTTCATTAATTCGGTCTTGTGCGGCAATGGCCTTGATATCAAAAACAGGGTGAGAAAAAATATGTTCATCATAAATCAGGCTTTCCTGCGGCCTACGACCCGGATTGAGCGTAACAATAACTGGTTTGTCACTGTTCAAGGGCTGAAGATTGTTCATCCAGTAACTTAGCGAAACAGCCGAATTATTATCTTTTCTATGCTCGGAAAGATACACCCAGCTCGCCCAGGATTTTCTGCATTTAGGCATGAAGCTCTCATCACTATGTACTATAACTTTATTTTCTTGGTATGAAAACGCGCCGAGTATGTCTAGATAGTACGGCATAGGATCTGATAACATCTTGAGCGCTTCATCCGCATGGCATGCAAATACAATCTGATCATATTGATCAGTGTCGCCGTGACTATCGGTGACATACCATTTATCACCACAAGACGTTACGTTTTTAATAGCACAATCCAATTTTATATTTTCAACGAAAGATGATGTAAGCTTCCGGACATATTCTTTACTGCCACCGCTTACCGTATACCATTGTGGGCGGTTATTGATACTCAAAAGCCCATGATTTTTAAAGAATTGCAGAAATGTTCTGGCAGGGAAATCAAGAATTGTTTCCAGCGGACAACTCCAAATAGCGGCCCCCATTGCCAGCAGGTAATAATCTCTAAACCATCTTCCCATTTTCAACTCATCTAAGCATTGCCCCAATTTTATAGCGGGGTCTTTTTCAATGTAGTCCAGAGCCAGTTTATTAAAGTGAATTATATCGCGCATCATGCCCCAGTAGGCAGGCCGCACAAGATTACGCGGCGCGAATAAATCATTCGAAGAGTATTCAAGCCAGCCCGAATTAACACTTACGCCAAATGACATGTTGCTATTCACAAATGGTACATCAATTTCTTTAAAAAGCTCGAGGAGATTAGGATAATTCCAATTG
>MDSW01003948.1_pt1 | contig 10312 bp, 11 predicted proteins | sample 811171 | NCBI WGS metagenome assembly MDSW01 (sample SAMN05326641, study PRJNA326480) | marine metagenome | isolation source: seawater | place: Atlantic Ocean: North West | collected 2012 | reverse complement strand
TTTCTTTAATCTATTTTTATAAATAGATTTTTTTGTTGAAAGTAATGCCGGTTGTAGAAATTTTTTTTTTGATATGTATATAAATATTTTTACTAATTCAAGATACAGTAATGGAGAATTTATATTCTTTAAATAATCATAAAGCTCATCATCTTTATTTTTTATTTTACTTATTATCTTATGTTTAAATAACATCAATTAATTTAGATGCAAAAATAATTTTACATTTCTCTTTGAAGTTTTTTCAATGAAATTTTCTCTAACTTTTAATGGAATATCACTTTCTGCTATTTTTTTCTTATTTCTAGTTAATCTTTGAAAAGCCTTTTCAACCTCATTAACATCATAGCACAAATCCCATATTTCTTTTGAAATGGATTCTGGTATAGGGTTTTGAGTTATTCCAGATTGACTTCCAATTATAATTACCGGCTTCCCATAAATTAAGGCCTCAATACATAAGCTAGATGTATTTCCAATTACAATATCAATATTATGAAAAAGCTTATTTGGCGGTTCTTTTGTAATAACAAAATTATTTAGATGATTATTAATTGATAATTCAACTTTATTAAAATCGTTGCTTGGATGAGGTTTAATAATGAAATTTATTTTTTCTGTAATGTAATTTTGATTGAATTCTGTAATTATATTAATTATGTCATTATTGTCTTTTTGTGAAATTGATAAAACAACTAAAATATTTTTTTGTATTACATCTAATGATTGAGGAAGTGTCTTGATTGAATAAACGGAACTCATCCTATAGCCTGGCGCTGTTGTTACATTTAATTTACCACAGTATTTTTTTATATCTTTAATTAATCCCTTGCCTACAACTGCGATAGATTTTGGCACTATACCTATTTCTTTTTCTAGTTCAGTTGGTTGTAATTGAAATTCATATTCGTATGAAGATATAAACCCTTGATATCCAACTGTTTTAACATTTGGGAAAAAAGTGCTTAAACCCTTATTAAAGCCTCTATCAATTATTTGATTTTCAAACCAATTTACCGCTAGTTCTATTTTACAGTTTTTTTCTCTTAGCCTTTTAAAAAAAAAATAATTTAACAAACCTACAAAAGAGCTACTATGGGATATATTTTTATAAAAATCTGATTGGAATAATGCACTAATCTCTGCGTCCCTAAATACTATATTATTAAACTTTATTTTTTTGATTATGAATGGAGCAAATAAAGCCTTTAAGTAATCTATTGGCCTTAAAAAATCAAATTTATAAATGAAATTTTCATCTACGTTTTCTGAAATCAGTAAACATTTCCTTAGTTTGTTTTTGATTTGAACATTCGGAACAAAGAAAATAGAACTTCTAATTTTTTTAGGAATATTTTCAATCATACCTGGATAATATCTATCTTCAAATTTCCCATTAGTAAACATTGAGTCAATAAAAAATGTATCAACTAGAATAATTTTCTTATTATTGATTTTGGATACACTTCTTTTTTTATTCTTTAATAATATGAATTTTATAGAATATCTGATATTTTTGAGAAAATCAATAAATGGATTAGAAAGATTGGCTATTTTTAAAATCAAGCCTTCATTGGAAATTACTGTTATAGTTGGATAGGTATTTTTAATGGCATTTTTAATTACTTTTTTTTGAATATTATTTTTACACACAATTTTATGGACTTTTTCATCTCTTACTATTTCTTTAACAAGCACCAAATAACATAGATCAAGAAAAATGCTGCTAATATAATTATACCTGCAAAAAATACTATTAACTATCCAAAATATACTGCCATCTGTTTTTGAAAAGACCGCTTCTAATACTTTATGATAATCCTTTTTTATTTCATTATTTATTCTATTTAATTGCTGTACATGCTTTATTGAGAGCTGATTTAAGTTAATGGTTGACTGCATAAATTGGTTATTTGTTAACTGATTTAGCCCATTCAGACATTGCTAATAATCCATTTTCGATATTGAATTGTGGTTTATAGCCAAGTTCATTAGAAATTTTTGAAATATCAGAATAACAACCAAGAATATCTCCAGGCGTGCCTTCTGATTCTCTAATTATAATATTCTCTTTATTAAATATTTTGGATAAAGTATCAATTAAAAATTTGACCGTGGTTTTTTCCCCTGAGCCTAGATTGTAAATTTGATTGTTGTTGTTATTGTCGAGAAGACATAGTTCCCATGCATTTACTACATCGTCGATATATACAAAATCTCTAAATCTATCTAGGCTTCCTTTTACTTCAACATAATCATTTTTCATTACGAGATTCATAAAAATACTAACCATTCCTTGATCCGCTCTAGATAGATCTTGTCCCGGTCCATAAATATTGAACATTCTTAATATATTCCATTTAATGCCCAAATGAGATGCATAAATATCAAAAAGTTTTTCGGAATAGAATTTTGAGAGTGCATATATTGATTTTGGATTGGTTATTGACTCTTCTGAGACTTTTTCATTGCTGAGCTGATCGCCATAAACCACAAAAGAGGAGGCAAAAATAATCTTTTTTACTTGATTAAGACTAGACCACTTAATCATATTTAAGGTTCCAAGGATATTTATATTAATATCAACATCGGGTATTTCAATTGATTTTGGTCCCGAAGATTGTGCAGCAAGATGCAATACAGCATCAACATTTTTTAATTTTAATAATTTTAATTTTTCATAGTTAGTAATATCTATATCTAGTAATTCTATATTATTGTAGTTAAACAAATCAGTTTCGTAAGATATTTTGTCAAAAATTATAATTTCATGGTTATTTTGAATTAATTTTTCTATAATTTTTGATCCAACGTAACCACAGCCTCCTGTAATAATTACCTTCATTTAAAATTATGCTTTAAAAATGTTGTATTTAACTTGAGCAGTTTTAATCGCATCTATAAATCTATCCATTTCTTCAAGAGGTCCAACAGTCACAAGACAATACTTACTCCAAGGTTCGCTCCAGTTACCTTTAACATAAATTTTATTTTTTTCAAAAAAACTTACCGCATTTCTACATTTATCTTTATCTAATAAATCGATTAATAAATAATTTCCATATTCACCATAACTATCTATTCCAATATCTGATAGAATTTTGTTTAATTGGTCCTTAGCACCTACAACTTCATTATTATAATCATATATTATTTTAATATTATCTAAGAAGTATTCTGCAACGGATATATTTAAAGAGTTGGCCTCATGAGCAAATCTTGTTTTATTCAATATCTCCATATTTTTTTCATTTGAAGCCATAAAGCCAATCCTTATTGATGGCAAACCGAACCCTTTTGAAAGAGTGCGCATTACTATCAAATTATCATAGGAATCTATTAAGTCTATTGCCGACTTTTGCCCAAACATAAAGTAAGCCTCATCTAAAACAACTAAAGTCTCAGTTTTATCTGAAATCTCTAAAACTTCAATAATCATTTCAAGGGTTAAATTGTCTTCAATTGGTTGATTTGGATTTGGTAAAAATAAGATTGCTGGCTTTTCTTCAATACATTTAATCAATTCATTCCAAATTAATTTTCTGTTATCAGGATTATAACCTACTTCAATTAGTTCTGTTTGAAAGATTTTATTATATACATAGTACATAGCATATGTTGGAGATAATATTCCTACTTTATCTCCTTTATTTGCTCCTAAATCCCAAATAGTTTTAATAGCTCCGTCTATACCTGATGTGACCAAAATATTTTTTTCATCTATATTGCAAAATTTTGAAATCTTAGAATAAAGAGAGGACAGATCAGGGTATATTGATAAAAAATTTCCAGGTTTTTCATCAAAAATTTTTTTTAATATATCATTTTCCCAGCTAGAAACTTTTTCGTTTCTATTTAATCTTAAACCATTAAGCAGGTCTCTATTTTCAGGAATTCTAACTCTTGATAGGTTTTTTAGATGGAGATTATTTTTAATTAGTTTGTTCATTTTTATTAATACCCTCTGATACATGAAAAATGTATTTTTATATAAAAATAGTCAATTGATAATGAAATTTAACCAATAATTTAGTTTGAATTATTTTCCTGTAACCATCTTATTGACATATCAATTTGAAATGGCTCATCAATATCACATCCATTTTGGTTTAACATGGGTAATATTTTTTGACCCATCCATTTTTGAGGTAACAATCCTTCGTTAATATTTTCTAAGCAATCTGCCTTACAAATAGAATGGCTCATATCAGCAAAAAAAACATCTCCCTGGCTCCCCCTATCGCAATTAAGTTTGGATGGATCGCCAAATACGTCAAAAGGAACAAATGGATCTAAAAAACCATTATTATTCACCTTTCTTGCTCTTAATGGGCTATACATATTTAGTTTGGAAACCGTAACAATTGAATCAGCTTCTTTAGATAATTTTAATTTTTCAATCGATTTATCGATTAATTCAGAATTAATAGTTACTGAATTACACATAAGAACAACAACATACTTAGGCTTTTTCATAAGTATCTGTTTTGCTTCATCATATCCATGCTTTAAAGCATCTTCAAAAAGAGCATTATCTGTGCATAGATATTTAGGTCTATTTATTGTATGAAATTTTTCCTTCTTTGCGGCGTTTAAAATTACGGGATGATCTGAGGTTACAAAAATTTCCGTTATATATTTTGACTGCCTTGCAGCATCAAACGAATAATGATAGGAAGGTCTTCCAAGAATATCCATTGTATTCTTATCTTTGATGCCCTTAGAGCCTTTTCTTCCAAGAATTAGTGCAACAACTAAGTCTTTCACAATTGACCTCCATTAATATCAATACAAGCTCCGTGTATATAATCACTTTGATTTGTGCAAAGAAAGTATATTGGGTTTACTATATCTTCAACACTAGCCAGCCTTCTAAGTGGTATTTGATTAGCCAGGGTCTTTCTTTCATCTGGCGACATGGATTCCATAAGCATATCAGTCTCTGTTTGACTTGGACATACACAATTAATATTAATTCCAGATGGGCCAATTTCAAATGAAAGCTGTCTAGTTAAACCAATAACAGCTGCTTTCGATGAAGTGTAATGTACGCCGCTAACAATACTTTTATTTCTACCAGCTATTGATGAAACATTGACAATTTTTGCTCCACGTTCCATACGAGATATTGACTCTTTACATGTAATGAAAAATGATTTAAGATTGACATTTAAAACTTCATCAAATTCAAAATCTGTAATTTGATCATGTTTTTTACAAAAATTAATTCCTGCGACATTAATTAAAATATCCACTTTCTTTTCAAAGAGGTCGTAATTAATAAAGGCATCATTGATAGATTTAGATGATTTTAAATCAACTTCTATATGAGTTAAATTTCCACTTAATTTGGATTTTATTTTTTTTCGCGAAAAATAATATACTCTTGATCCTTCTTTTAGAAATCTCTTTACAACACCTAATCCTATACCTCGACTTCCACCAACAACTATAACACTTTTATTCTTCATAAACATGGTTTACATCGGGCTTAGTAATGGCATACCTTACACCTGGTCCTTCAATACATTTAATCAAATGAGGTGTCCCTCTTGGAACTACAATTATATCATTTTTTATAACTTGCTGAGTACCAATATCTTTAATCCACCACTCCCACTTACCATCTAAAATAACCCAATTTTCATCTGCATCGGGATGATAATGCTTTCTGTTTCCCTCTCCGCCTTGTTGCTGAATTAAAACACCGCCGAAAACTTTATTATATGCTATTCTTACAGCCCAACTACCCATTCCAAGTTCTTCTCTAATGTCTTTAAGATTTATAGTTGTGATATTTTCATACTTTTTTAGTGTTTTCCAATCAATATCACCTATCCCATCTTCTTTTAGGACACTTACAACATCATTATCTTGCTTCATAAAATTTTCTCAATTGCTTTGTTTGGTAATTTAAAGTTATTAACTGATAACACATTAAAATCAGAAAACAATTTAATATTTTTATTGTGTAATCTTAGAATAAAAGATATGTCATATTCTTCAGCAGCTTTGTAGTCTGCCATACTGTCGCCTATAAAAATAAGTTCATTGGGAGTATAATTAAATTCTGAAATTATTTTTTTTATGTGCTCTTCTTTTTTTTCAGGAGAACCATAAACTCTGCTGAAATAATCGTTAATATTTTTATTTATTAAAATATTATTTATTTCAAAGGTTGGAGTTCCTGTTGAAATAAATAATCTATATTTTTTTCTTAATTCTGGTAGAATTTCTTTTATTCCAGGAACAAATTCTGATTCACAAACCTTTTTATAAACTATATTTGCAAATTTGTTTAATAATTGTGAAAGTTCTTCAGATGATATATCTTTTTTCAGAAATTTTTTGTGATAAAGTTTAATTTTCTCAAAACGCGATATTCCTTCATTCCTTTCGTGATGGTTTATCACTTTTTTTGCAATATCTTCTCCATATTTGACATAAAGCGAATAAAAGGCATCGGACTTTGCTTGATTTGAATCTACTACAACCCCATCAAAGTCAAATATTATTCCTTTTAACAAAATAAATATTTCAGCCTATTTTGCAAACCGCTCTAACCGGGGACGCATCTAAATCTGGAAAATGAAGTGGAAATCCATAAAATTCAAAAATTTCAAGTAAAGGTAACTCATTCAAATTATTCAGGCTTTCATAGATTAAAACGTCATTTGAGAGCAATAGGTTGTGTATTGGTTTCTCTTTAGATCCACTGATATCTACACTAGGTAAATCACAACCGAAAAAATTAATTTTCTTTGCTAATAAAATCCTTATGTTTTCTTCATTTAAGATTGGTCTTTTCGTGCCATAAAATTTTTGTGGTTCTATAAATTTCTTATACCAACCTGTTTCAAAAATTACACCATCGATATTTTCATCGAAATTATTTATCTCATTAATTGAACTATTATCAATTTTTATTGCTTTACCTGTAAAAAAATTCAGTGAGTAATCTTTTAAAGTCTTGCCCCCCGCAATAATATGCGCTGGAACATCTACATGTGATCCAGTATGTGTTCCAAACTTTATAGAATGAACAACAGTTCTATCTTTTTCTATATCTTTTTCCTTAGTTATCTCAATATCTGGATCAGATGGGTATGTTTGAAAATTTGAAGAAATTGGGTATGATAAGTCAATGTATTTCATTTTTTCTTTTTTATTAAACTAAGTTTCTTTTTATTGTCATTTTTTCCTATCTCAAGCTCAAGCTCATATATTTGGTCCATTAAGCCTTGTCCAATATCATAATAAGAATTAGGAGTTATTTTTTTAGCAATCTTTGGTCTGTAGTTATAGGGTGTAATTTCATAGTGATGTAGCTCATCTTCAGAGCCAAATTCAATTTTTAAACTTCCATCAAAAATCTCATTAATCATTAATAATAAATTTTTTACCTTGAGCTGTTGATTTCCAGTTATGATTAAATTTTTATTGATATACTCATCATCTAAAGCACTAATTGATAATTGTGCTGCGTCTTTCACATGAATATATTCTCGGATTTCTTCTCCGCTTCCCTGTCTGGTAATTTTTTTATTTTTAAGAGCTTGAATCAAAAAATTTCTAATTGCATTAAATTCATTAGCTCTTGGTCCATATAGTGACCCATATCTCAAAATAGTATAATCAATACTGTACTCTCTTTGATATTCCTCAATTAATTTTTCACAAGATTGTTTTGATACCCGATAGAAGCTTCCAAGGTCACTATAAACATAAATTGTACTTGCAAATAAAAATCTCTTAATACCCAATTTGTTTGAGGCTTCTAAAACATTATGTGTTCCAATAATATTCGTTTCAATTGTTTTTCTAGAATCAATACTTGAAGATCCTATATCAGCTTGTGCAGCAAAATGATAGACAGCATCGCAACCATTCATTGCTTTTTCAATATCTGATGGGTTTAAAATATCGCCTATAAACTCTTTTGATTTATTATTATTGAATTCAGATGGCCTATTATCAAATAAATGCACCTCTATTCCTTTTGAACAAAGTAAGTCTATTACGTGACTAGCAATGAACCCGGAACTTCCTGTTACTAGTATTTTCTTAAATTTCATTAAATCCTCTAATGATATTTTCTACAGATTCAATTTCCATTTGAATCCTTATTTCTTTTGCGTAGGAACCAATATGGGGGGTTAGGACAACATTTTCTAACTGACATAAATTTCCAGCATAAGGCTCATCTGAAAAAACATCGAGACCTGCCCCATAAATATTTTTTGACTTAAGAGCCTTAAAAAGGGCTAGTTCATCTATCACTTCACCCCGTGAAGTATTAATAAGAATCGCGGATGACTTTATCAAATTAATATTTTCACCGTTAATAATTTTATCAGTTTCATTGTTTAAGTTTAAATGTATAGAAATAATATCAGATTCAGATAATAGTTTATTTAAATCTGTATAATTAACATTATGCTCTTTAGCAAATTTCAAATCCTTATAATTATCAAATGCTAAGTAATTTAAATTAAATCCTTTTGAGATTTTAACTAACTCTTTTCCAATAGTTCCAAGTCCAACTATACCAAGTGTTTTCCTGCTTAAAAGTGACCCCATAATTTTTTTCCATCTCGTTTTTTTTAAGTTATTATTATTGATATTTATTTTACGTAATAAATTGATCATAAGGCCCAATGATAGCTCAGCTACTGCAATTGCTGGAGTTGTTTTAGTTTTGAATAGCTTGATATTATTTTTATCTATTGTATCCAAGTCAATATTATCTATGCCAACCCCCATTCTAGAAATCAGTTTTAAATTTGGGAGAGAGCTTAAAACAACATCAGAGTAAATTTCAGTTCCAGCTATTACAGCCTCACAATCTTTTAAAGCCTCAATTGTTTCTTCTGCAGTAAGCTTTCTTCCAGTTTTGTTTATTTTATAGTCAATTTGATTCTTCTCGAGAAGCTCAATTGGCTCACTACTTTGTTTTGAAAAAGATGTTGTTGATATAAATATTTTTTTCATAAGTATTGCTTCATCTCGTTTTGTATTAATTCGTATGTAGGAGATTTCGAATTATACTTTATTAAATATTTTGAATAATTTTGAATTTCATCCTGATATTGATTGTTAGATATTGAAAATAAATAATTCAATTTTTTTTCAAATGAATCATAAGAATCATCGTTTAGGTTTGTAATGGTATCTTTATAATAACCAGTCCAGTGGTGAGTTTTGGAATAGTCAACTTGCAAGATTTTCTTTCCTGCCCCCATTGCCTCTAGCAATGTTGTGCAGCCCACAGAAACAATTATTTCAGAATTATTTATTGCGTGATATGTTCCAAACTTTGTTCTATCTTTTATTTTGCAATTATCTCCAAACTTTGATTTAAAAAAAAATTTTTCGAAGGCATTATGATTATATCTTAATGGAATAATTGCAGACAGATTTTTTTCTTTAATATATCTATTTAAATGATTAGATAATTTATTCCATATTAAATAAAATTCATTATCATTAACATCATATAGCATTCTTGCTCTGTCAATTTTCTGATTAGCTAATTCACAATTTTCTGAAAAATTTATCATTGTTGATACAATGCAAATATCATATTTATTTTTTACTTCATTTTTATATTGATTATTTATACTCATCCTAAAAGATCCAACTGGAATGACATTGCAGTTATAATCACCATATTTATTGAATAAATCTTTTTCATATTCACCCAAGCTTAGGTAGTTCATTTTGTTATTTATTCTTTTTATTTTACTTTTGCCTACAGCATTAACAACCCAATCAAACCTAGTGCCATTTTGTAAGGCAAAATATTTTCTTTTTTTATCAACCTTAGACATATTTTTGAATAGAGCATTGTTATCAATAAATGTAAATACAAATTTTGGTGAGATATAGTCAAGTATACTAATTTCATAAATAATTTTTATCCTATGGAGAATATTATTTAAACGAAATAACTTTAAATTTGATACTATATGGAATAGAAGAAGTGGATTTAAAAATATTTTTCCAGGCTTTCTAACTTTAGCTTTCAAGCCTATTGGTTTAAAAATCCAATTATTTAAATATTCAAAGTCTTCTTCATGATATACTACTACATCATATAAATCTTCTATTATATAGTTCTTAAATCTGACCAAGACTTATACTCTTTTGATAAATTTTTAATTTTATTAATAGCATCTTTAGAAAATAAATTATTAATAATTTCGATGTTTTTATTAATATTTTTAAGTGAAGTTGTTCCAATTATAAAATGATTAATATTTTTTAGTGAAAAAATGAATGCAAGGGCTAATTGATAAGTTTCATATTTATA
>MDSW01208524.1_pt1 | contig 10314 bp, 9 predicted proteins | sample 811171 | NCBI WGS metagenome assembly MDSW01 (sample SAMN05326641, study PRJNA326480) | marine metagenome | isolation source: seawater | place: Atlantic Ocean: North West | collected 2012 | reverse complement strand
TTCTATTTATCATACTTATAAATTTAAGCAAGATATTTATGCTGAATATGAAGATGAAACACCATCTTATAATGTTGTGAATTTACAATTAGGATTGAAATTTTCTGAGAAATTTCATTCCACAATTAGTCTAAATAATTTATTAAACGAAGAATATACGCCTCATATTTCTAGAGTTCGAGGTGTGGCAGGAGGAGTTCCTAATCCAGGACGATTTTTCAATATTAATTTAAAATATGAATTTTAAAAATACTCTGATGAGCTTTTATGAAGCGAAACGTCTTTTTGGCGTCAGTATTAATTAATAAAAAAAAAAATGAAGAAATCAAGTTATTTATTTGCTGCAGTTGCTGTAATGTTTGTTGCAACTTTTAGTTCATGCTCAAAGTCTGAAGACGATTGTCATGAATGTCATGTTGCATATATGCTAGCAAATGGAAATGAGGTTGCTGTAGATTTTGGTGAGTTTTGTGGTGAGGCGCTAGAAGATGTAGAAGCTCCTGGATACACAGTTGAAATCCCAGAAACAATTGTTGGTACAGATACTGTTCCAGCTGGTACTTATGGGAATGGAAACATGGAGATTCACTGTGAAGATCACGGAGATCACGATCACTAAGGTTAGTATGTTTTCTTTTTTACTTTAATGTTACTTTAGAATTTATATTCTAAGTTAAGGAATTGTTAAGTATCGCATATAATATATTAAATTTTAACTCAAAACGCAAAAAATATTAATCAATTAACTAGATTTGCATCATGTCAGGGTCACATAAGATATTGTTAGTTGATGATGAAAAGGATATTTTAGAATTTCTTTCTTATAATTTGAAGAAGGAGTCATTTGACGTGCGAACTGCTATTAATGGAGAACAAGCAATAGAGGAAGCCAAAGAATTTAAACCAGATTTAATCATACTTGATGTAATGATGCCAGAAATGGATGGTATTACCACTTGTTCTGAGATAAAAAAAATTTCAGATTTTAAGGATGTGTTAATTTTGTTTTTAACAGCTCGCTCTGAGGAATATTCTGAGTTAGCAGGATTTGAGGCTGGAGCAGATGACTATGTTACAAAGCCTATTAAGCCTAAATTATTAATTAGTAGAATAAAAGCTCTTTTAAAAAGAAATAAGAAAAAAGACTCTGGTAGTCTTATAACGATATCTGATATAGAGATCGATAAAGAGAAACATCTGCTTTTATATAAGAAGCAGCAAGTACATTTGGCAAGAAAAGAGTTTTATCTTTTATATTATCTTATGACTATTCCTGGAAGGGTTTTTTCAAGAGAAGAGATTATATCTGAAATCTGGCAAGATGCTGTAGTTGGAGATAGAACAATAGATGTGCATGTTCGAAAGATAAGAGAAAAAATAGGAGGTCATCATATTAAAACTATAAAAGGAGTTGGATATAAATTTGACATCTAAATGAAGATTAATACTCCAATTCGGATAGCTATTTTTTTAAGTGTTGTGATTTTTGCGTTTGCAATTATTATATTTTATTTAATTGATGATAGGCTGAATGTTTTTTATGGTTTAATTCTATTTTTTCTATTTGTAATTTCACTTATTTATTATGTAGTAAAAAAGTTTTTTCATGAGAAAATTAAGGTGATTTATAAGAGTATATATAAGTTTAAAGGAATTTCAAACATTAGAGATTTAGATATTGATAATGTGGAAAGAGACGCTGAGGAGTGGGCAGATGCCAAGGAAGAAGAATTGAATGCTTATAAAAGAGATGAAAATTACAGAAGAGAATTTATTGGTAATGTTTCACATGAACTAAAAACACCTATTTTTAATATCCAAGGCTACATCCAAACCTTATTAGATGGTGGGCTCAATGATGAGACAATTAATCTGAAATATCTAGAAAGAACTAATAAGAGTGTTGATAGGATGATTAATATAGTAGAAGACTTAGAAGTTATTTCTAGATTAGAGACAGAGGATTCTCAGTTAGAGTTTCAGCCATTTAATATAGTTGATCTTGCAAAGGAAGTTATTGAGGCTTTTGAAATGAAGGCTAGCCAAACTAATATTAATTTAGAGTTGTATAATGAGGCTCAAACCGAGATTGTAATTGGAGATAGAGATAAAATTCAGCAAGTATTTGTGAATCTTATTAGTAATTCTATTAAATATGGCAAACAGGGAGGTACTACTCAAATTAAGTTTTTTGACATGGAAAATAGTATGCTTATAGAGATTGCAGATGATGGTATAGGAATTGAAGAAGATTCTTTATCTCGTCTTTTTGAAAGATTTTATAGAGTTGATAAAAACAGATCGAGAGAAATTGGAGGAACTGGCCTTGGGCTGGCTATTGTCAAGCATATATTAGAAGGGCATAATCAACAAATAAATGTTAGAAGTACTATTGGTGTTGGATCTACTTTTTCTTTTATTTTAGAAAAGGGAAAATAATTGTTCCCAATTGGCCACCTCTTTTTTTGATTTAACAAAACCAGTATAATTTTCACTTTCTTTAATTCCTTTTTCAAAATCAAATTCATTTTGTTTTTGAAAATAACAGATTTTCTTTTGCTGAAATATTGTAGCTAAATATTCCTGTTCAGTCTGACCTGGAGTTGGAATAAAGAACGCTTTGCTTCCAAGTTTTTTTAAATCCATTATTGTAGAGTATCCTGGGCGGCATATAATAAGATCTGAGCTTAAGATTATTTTGTTTAAATCTACTGCATTCAAATGTGATTTAATAGTTAGATTGCCAATTTCTTTAGTATTATTTAATTCTGGTTTCCCTAATACTATAAGAGATTTTTCTTTTCTATCTTTTAAAGCCTTTGTTAAACCTTTTTCTAGTATTGTTCTTTGTGGCTCAGGGCCAGATACTATCGCAAGAAAATCATATTTTTTTTCGGTTTTTTGATATTTAAATCTAGATTGAGGTCCTATATATATAGTATTGTTTGGTATTATTTCAGGCTTTGATAAATTCCCAGCTAGATTCTTTTCTTTATCATCTATTATCCAGCAAGCATCAAACTTATTTATATATCTATAGTTAAAATTTTGAATATCTTCAGCAAAATAAGGGCTTTGAATTGCTAGTTGATGGGTGATAAATGCACAGGGCACTTTTTTTGTGTGTAGTCCAAAACGATTATCTGAAATTACTCCATCAATTTGATAATCTCTAATGATTTCATTTAGTACCTTGTTTTCTTTTTTGATATTCCACATGATTTTTGGAACTTGTAAGAGCATACTTATGCTCATGGGGAGATATGTTGAATATTTAATATTGTATCCTGAAAAACGAATTATTTCTAATTTGGGAAATTCAGTGTTTAGCAAATGCATTGGCCTGCCATCTGCAGCGATAATAACATCATAATTCAGATTTAGTAATTCTCTAATAATAGGGATGCATCTTGTGGCATGTCCTATTCCCCAGTCAAGTGGAGCAATCAGAATTCGTTTTTTTGTTTTCACAGGCCGAAAATACTTAAAACAAACTATTTTTGTCTTAAAATAAATATTTTGGGAAAGAATAAATTAAAAAAATTTGCTCAAATGCAGACTTTTTCTCATGTAGAGCAGCCTGATTTAGAATTGTTGAAACAAGGTTATGCTTTAAAAGGAAATTGGAAGAATGATTTTTTTAAAAATCAAAACCCATTGGTACTTGAGTTAGGTTGCGGCATGGGAGAATACAGTGTGGGATTAGCTGAAAAATTTCCAAATAAAAATTTTTTAGGAATAGATATTAAAGGGGCAAGAATGTGGCAGGGGGCAAATTCAGTTTTAGAAAAAAACTTAACTAATGTTGGATTTTTGCGTATTCGGATTGATTGGATTGAAAAATGTTTTGCCACAAATGAAGTAGATGAGATTTGGATTACTTTTCCTGATCCACAACTTAAAAAAAGAAGAGAAGCAAAACGTTTAACACATCCTAATTTTTTAAATAGGTATGCTAAGATATTAAAGAAAGATTCATCAATACATTTAAAGACTGATAGTCAATTTTTGCATGGGTTTACTTTAGGAGTTGTTGCTAGTAAAAAATATATTTTGGAGGATAGTACACATGATTTATATAATTCTCGGGTTGAGCGAGATCATATGGAAATCAAAACTCACTATGAAAAAATGTTTTTAGAAAAGGGGATGCCCATTACTTATTTAAGGTTTCGATTGAGTTAGTTTTGATGAATATTGAAAAATTAGGCTTTTACTTGTTATGCCAGGCATAATAATTAAATTTGTGGAGTATATTTTTGTGAAAAAATTATAAGATGCAGAAAAATAGGAACGTTATATTTAAATTATTTAGAAATGCTAATTTGAAATTATACAATTCTAGAATAAAAACACCTGCATATTTAGACTTAGAAGAATATTTTCCAGAATATAAAATTCTTGAAGAAAATTGGTTAGACATAAAAAAAGAGATAGAAAGAGTTATTGATTCTGGTAAAACTCTTCCAAAATTTCATGAAATAGATGATGGTCAAGAGTATATATCAGATAATGATGGTTTGTCATGGCATCTTTTGAATTTGTTGTTATATACTATGTGGCATAAAAAAAATGCAGAACTTTGTCCTAAAACCACTTCTTTGCTAAAGAAGATAAAAAGTGTAAAAAGTGCGTATTTTTCTATTTTGGAGCCAGGAAAACATATCCCGCCTCACAAAGGGCCATATAAAGGGATTATAAGATATCAACTTGCTATAAGTGTCCCAAAAAAAGGAGAATGCAAGATTCTTGTAGATGGGAAGCCTTATTTATGGAAAGAAGGAGAGAGTGTTTTGTTTGATGATACTTATACGCATGAAGTAGTAAATAATACATCAGAATATAGGGTTGCATTATTATTGGATGTAAAAAGAACTATACCTGGATTTTTTCTCCGGCAATATGATTCTTTTGTTTTTCGTTTAATTCAGGTTTTAGTTATTTTAAATAATACTTTTAGTAAATCAAAAGTTTAAGATTGTTAAGCAAAAAAAGCATAAGTATTTTCTTAATATATACGTGATATATTTTTACCTATTTAGAATAAATATTAATTAATACATATCAGGTATTTTTAACGAAAAGTATTTTTTATGATAGATAAACATATTATCTTTGTTGTATAAGATTTTATTATCATGAAACTTACTAAGGAGATTGTTTTGGCTGCTCTTTCTAACATTACATTGCCGAATGAGGCAAAGAATATTGTTGAGGCTGGTGCTATTAAAAATGTTCAGATTTTTGGAAGCGATGTGGAGCTTGATGTTGAGATTAAGATTCCAACATTACAATATAAAAAGAAAGTAGAGGTAGAATGTATTAAAGCTATACATGATCATGCTTTTGATAAATCAAAAGTAAAAGTCAACTTGATTGTTAATGCTCCTGAGATAAAGGCTGAAATAAAAGGGGTGGCAATTCCTGGTGTTAAAAATATTATTGCAATTTCTTCTGGCAAAGGAGGTGTAGGGAAGTCAACTATAGCTGCTAATTTTGCAGTTAGTTTAGCTGATTTAGGATATAAAGTTGGTGTGATTGATGCAGATATTTATGGTCCTTCTATGCATATTATGTTTGGTTTGGAAGGAGAAACTCCTTCAGCTATTAATATTGATGGTAAGTCTAAGATTAAGCCCTTGGAAAGTTATGGCGTAAAATTGCTTTCTATTGGTTTTTTTGCTCAAGGTCAGCAGGCAGTAGTTTGGAGAGGCCCTATGGCTTCAAAAGCACTAAATCAATTGTTGTGGGATACTCATTGGGGCGATTTGGATTACCTAGTTGTAGATTTACCTCCTGGCACTGGAGATATTCATTTATCTTTAGTGCAATCTATTCCACTAACAGGAGCAGTTATTGTTAGTACTCCACAAGATATTGCGCTTGCTGATGCTAAAAAAGGAGTAAATATGTTTCAGATGGAAAGTATTAATGTGCCTGTATTAGGAATAGTAGAGAATATGGCTTATTTTACTCCTCTAGAATTACCAAATAATAAGTATTATATTTTTGGTAAAGAAGGAGCAAAAGGTTTGGCAGAGAAATTGGAAGTTGATCTTTTAGCTCAAATCCCTTTGGTACAATCAGTTAGAGAAGCAGCAGATGCGGGTAGGCCGGCAGCCCTACAAGAATCCACTCCTATATCTTTAGAGTTGTTAAGTATGACAAAAAAGATATTAGAATCAATTAATAACAGGAATGTTAATTTAGCACCTACAAAAGCTGTAGAGTTAACTCATTCAAAAGGATGTTCAAGCAAATAAAATATTATGGGAATTATTACGGATAAAAAAATTATTGATAAGATTGAAGGGGCTCTTGCTGAGATTAGACCTTTTTTAGAAAGTGATGGCGGTGACATTCATTTTGTTGAGTTATCAGATGATTGGGTAGTAAAAGTAAAACTTGTTGGCGCTTGTAGTACTTGTGATATTAGTATGATGACTTTAAATAATGGAGTAGAAGCTTCAATTAAAAAGGCTGTTCCTCAAGTACAAAATGTTGTTGATGTTGCCTCTAACTAGATCTTAATGTTGCTTTATTTAGTTGTTCCAACCCCGTTATTTAGAATAAATATAAATTACAAAAAAGATGATTTTCTCAATGGAGGAGTTGTTAGAAAAATTTAAATTTGCTGCCGATAAAATGGGATGTTAGAATAGTTTATGAAGCGTTATCAAATTAATAATAAAGGGATATTATTTTCACTAATAATATTATTGTTTTCTATATCTAATCTTTTTGCAGATGACGTAAAATCTGGAGAAAAACTTTTCAAGCAGAATTGTACTGCTTGTCATATGATTACGGATGCCCGTTTAGTTGGACCAGGTCTTAAAGGGGTGACTGATAAATACGAAAGAGAATGGTTAATCAAATGGATTAGAAACTCCCAGGCTTTAATTAAAAGTGGTGATGAAAGAGCAATCAAAATATGGGAAGAATACAACAAAGTTGCAATGGCTTCCTACGACTTTTCTGATCAAGAATTTTCTGACCTATTAGCCTATCTTGCAAATCCGCCAGTTGAAGAAAAAGCAGTTGCTGATTCTAGCGGAGATGTATTGGTTGATGAGGGAATGAGTACTTCAACTTTACTGATGATAATTGCTTTAGTTTTAGTAACATTGGTTTTCCTTTTGGTTTCGTTAAAAAATAGTCTCAAAAGCGCTTTAGGTAAAGAAACAGAAACTATTCCTGAGACTTTAGTAGGTCAGTATAGTTTATTTATTTCTAATAATATAAATGTTGCATTTATTGGACTTGTTGTTGTAATTGTAGTGTTGAAATTTACTTATGACGGATTAATGGGAGTTGGTGTTACAACAAATTATGCGCCTACTCAACCAATTGCATTTTCTCACAAGGTTCATGCAGGCATGAATGGAGTTGATTGTAATTATTGTCATACAAGCGCAAGAAAAAGTAAACATTCTGGAATCCCCTCAGCAAATGTTTGTATGAATTGTCATACATATATAAATGAAGGTTCAATAGCAGGTAAAAAAGAAATTCAAAAGATATATGATGCAATTGGTTTTGACCCTGAAACAAGAACTTATATTGAAGGTTATGAGCAAAAACCAATTGAATGGGTAAGAATACATAATTTACCAGACCATGCATATTTTAATCATTCTCAACATGTGGTAGCTGGAGGACTCGAATGTCAAGAATGTCATGGTCCAGTTGAAGAGATGGATGTTTTATATCAATATTCTCCTTTGACTATGGATTGGTGTATAGAGTGTCATAGAGAAACAGAGGTTCAAATGGAAGGGAATAATTATTATACTCATTTACATGAACAGCTTAAAGAAAAATATAAAGGAGAGAAGATTACGGTTGATAAAATTGGAGGTTTAGAGTGTGCTAAATGTCATTATTAATAATTTGAAGAATGAAAAATAACAAGAAATACTGGAAAGGTATAGGTGAATTAAAAAATGATCCTAATATCGAAAAGTTATCTCATAATGAATTTGCAGAAGAATTACCTCTTGATGATTTTTTATCTAATGATGTGTCTAGCAACTCAACATCTAGAAGAGATTTTTTAAAGTTTTTAGGATTCACTACTGCAGCAGCAACATTAGCTTCATGTGAGGCGCCAATTGTTAAATCTATTCCTTATCTTGTTAAGCCTGATGAGATTACTCCTGGTGTTGCAAATTACTATGCTACATCAATCTATGATGGAAGAGATTATGCTAGTGTTTTAGTTAAAAATAGAGAAGGTAGGCCTATAAAAATTGAAAATAACAAGACTTGTACTAATGCTAGAGTACAAGCGTCTATTTTATCGTTATATGATTCAGCTAGATTAAAAAATCCACTAAAAGATGGCTTAGAAGTAGATTGGTTATCATTGGATTCAGAAATAACAAAGCGCCTTTCTAATCTCAATGGTAAAAAGATAGTTTTGTTAACTTCAACCATTATTAGTCCTTCTTTAAATAGCATAGTAGATAAGTTCTCGGGGAAATATTCTAATGTGGAACACATTATGTATGATTCTGTTCCTTATGACGGAATATTAAATGCAAACATGAAGTCTTTTGGTTTAAGAGTAATACCAAGCTATTATTTTGATAAAGCGAATACTATTGTGTCATTTGGGGCTGACTTTATAGGTAATTGGCTAAATAATGATTACTCTACTGATTATGTTAAAGGTAGAAATCCAAAAACAGCTAATATGTCTAAGCATTATCAGATAGAGACAAATCTATCATTAACAGGATCAAATGCGGATAAGCGAATACCCATAAAGCCTTCAGAACAGAAGGTATTATTATCTGACCTGTATAGATCTCTTTTAAAAGGGGAAACCCCTAAAGATGTTAGATTGTTAGAGATTAGTAAAAAGCTATTAAGTAATAAAGGTAAGTCTCTCATTGTTTGTGACAGTAATGATATGAATACTCAATTGATTGTTAATTCGATTAATTCGATCTTGGATAATTATGATAAAACACTTTCATTACAATCACCATCTTATATTAGACAGGGAGATAGTAACAAAGTAGATAATCTGATTCAACAGATGCAAAATGGCGATATAGGGGCATTAATTACTTATAACGTAAATCCATCATATAATTTATATAATGCGAAAGAATTTAATGAAGCATTATCAAAGGTTGATTTAACGATATCTAGCTCATTGTACAATGATGAAACAGCATCTTTAATGCAATATGTCTGTCCAACTCATCATAATTTGGAAAGTTGGGGAGATTGCCATCCTTCTCACAATACATATACATTGATGCAACCTACAATTGCCCCATTATTTAATACTAGGCAGTTTGAGGAGACTTTATTAAGATGGATAGATCAAGAGGATTATCACTCTTTTTTATCTGATTTTTGGAGAGATAAAGGTATTAAATGGGAACAGGCTGTACATGATGGGTTTTTTACATTTAAGGATTTAGAACCAACAATTCAATCAATCAGTATTTTAGACAATGATATTTTAAGTTTTGAAAGTTCTAGTAAAGAAATTGAGTTAGCAACATATGAAAAGATAGGTATAGGAGACGGGACACAGGCTAACAATCCATGGCTACAAGAATTTCCTGATCCAATCTCAAGAGCATGTTGGGATAATTATATGACAATTTCATCTACTACAGCTAAAGAACTTAATTTAAAGAATTGGAATGTTTCAAATGGAGCGTTAAATGGAAGTATTGTGAATATCAAGGCTGGTAATATTGTTCTTGAGAATGTGCCAGTAATGATTCAGCCCGGACAGCCAAATAATACTATTGGTTTAGCATTAGGATATGGAAGAACTAAATCAGGAAAAGCGGCTAATAATGTTGGAGTTAATGCATTTCCATTATTAAGATCTAAAACCGTTTCTATTGAAATTGCTGAAGGAGAGCATGAGTTTGCATCTATACAGTTACATCATACTATGATGGGTAGAGATATGGTCAAAGAAACTACATTGTCTGAATATATTAAAGATCCTACATCAGGAAATGATAGAACAACTTATCCTACTTTTAAAGGAGATTTACCTTCTGATAAACTTAGTTTGTATGATGAACACGATTTAAAAACAGGACATTTTTGGAATTTATCAATTGATTTAACATCTTGTATTGGTTGTGGTGAATGCGTTATCTCCTGTCAGGCTGAAAATAATATTCCTGTAGTTGGAAAAGAAGAAATGAGAAGAAGTCGTGATATGCATTGGATGAGAATCGATAGATATTATTCATCTGATATGACCAAAGAAATAGCCAAAGATAAAGATATTTCTGCAATAGAGATGTATAAGGATATGGAGGAGCCTTC
>MDSW01196193.1_pt1 | contig 10314 bp, 12 predicted proteins | sample 811171 | NCBI WGS metagenome assembly MDSW01 (sample SAMN05326641, study PRJNA326480) | marine metagenome | isolation source: seawater | place: Atlantic Ocean: North West | collected 2012 | reverse complement strand
GATCTGTTTTAGTGCTTTATCAGTAAATTTAATTTCTTTAATCATAATTGATCACTGGTATTACTAATATAATACTTAAAATTTTATTTTAAAGGATGAAAAAATACTCAAAGATTGGATTATTTAAAAGTAAAGGAAGGATTTTTAAGGAATCTTTATCTAAATACAGAACTCCATTTCAAAGAGACAGAGATCGTATCATTCATAGCGCTTCGTTTAGAAGATTAAAACATAAAACACAGGTATTTGTTAATACTGAGGGAGATCACTATAGAACAAGATTGACCCATTCTATGGAAGTCGCACAAATAGCAAGATCTATATCCCGTTATCTTAATTTGAATGAGGATTTAACTGAAACACTTAGTCTTGCCCATGATTTAGGTCACACACCATTTGGTCATGCAGGTGAGGATGCTTTAAACGAGTGCATGGAAGATCATGGTGGTTTTGATCATAATCTTCAAACATTGAGAATTGTTATGTTCTTAGAAAATAAGTATTTAAAATTTAATGGTTTGAATCTCTCAATAGAAACACTAGAAGGGCTCCTTAAGCATAACGGACCAATACAAAATTTAAATTTAGTTGATAATTTAATTGGTATTAAAAGATTTAAAAATATGATTAATTTTAGAACCTACCCACCGTTAGAAGCACAAATATCCGCGATTTCAGACGATATTGCTTATAACAATCATGATATCCAAGATGGAATAAATGCAAATATTTTTAGATTAGAAGAGTTAATAGAAATAAATTTTTTTAAGGATATTTACAAAAAATATAAAAATAAGATCAATAAAAAAAATTACAAAATTGCTACATATCAAATTATAAGAGACTCAATCGATTTAATGATAAAAGATTTAATAAAAAATACGAATAATAATTTAAAATTAAACAAGGTAAAGAACTTGAAAGATATTAACAAAACCAGTTTTTTAATGGTAGATTTTTCAACCAAGCTCAAAAACTCTGAGTCTGAAATTAGATATTTCTTAAAAACAAAAATGTACAATAATCAAGAAGTGTTAGCAAAAAATAATAAGGGAAAATTAACTTTAAAAAAACTATTTTATAATATAAAGAAGAATCCAGGAAAATTTATACCCAAAGACCAACTTGATAAAGACAAATATAGAGCTATTTCAGATTTTGTATCTGGAATGACTGATAGATACGCAATTAATTTATACAAAAATTTAATATGAATATTTTTAACGAATATCTAGATAAGATAAAAAAAATTTTATTAAATCTGTCTAAAGATGGAATTTTAGTTTTACCTGATAAACTTGATGGTATAACCGTAGAAACTCCACCATCAAAATTTGATAGCGATATTTCAACAAATGTTGCAATGTTTTTATCAAAAATAAATAAAAAACCACCGTTAGATATAGCTAAAGTCTTGACTGATGAAATTAAAAAAAATGATAACCAAATTGACGATATATCAATTGTAAAACCAGGTTTTATAAATATAAAATTTAAACCAGGTTTTTGGACAAATTTTACAAAAGAGATTTTAAAAGACTCTAAAAACTTTGGAGTTAATAACAAAGAAAAAAAGAAAAAATATTTAATTGAATTTGTATCTGCAAATCCTACTGGACCTTTACATGTCGGTCATTGTAGAGGAGCAATTTTAGGAGATGTAATTTCAAATGTTCTGTTATTTAACAATCATGAAGTCACAAAAGAATATTACGTCAATGATTATGGTAACCAGATTGTTAATTTCACAAAATCTGTTTATTTCAGAATAAGAGAAATTTTATTTAAAGAAAAATTTCCTACTGATAATGATGATTTATATCCAGGTGATTACCTAGCAGACTTTGCTAAAAACATCCTAAATTCAAATAAAGATATAGATTTTAAAAATTTTGAAAATGTATCTGAAAAATTATCTGATTTATCAATTAAAGAAGCACTGAAATTAATAAAAAGAAATCTTAATAGTCTTGGTATTAACCACGATAATTTTATTAGTGAAAAAAAATTAGTAAAGAATCAAGAGGTTGAAAAAGTGATAGATTTTTTAAAAAAAAATCATTATGTGTATAATGGTAAAATAGAAGCACCAGAGGGAGAAGATAATAATAGCTGGGTTGAACGTGAACAATTATTATTTAAATCTTCAAATTTCGGTGATGATAAAGATAGAGCTTTACAAAAATCAAATGGTGAATGGACTTATTTTGCAAGCGATGTCGCCTATCATAAAAATAAATTAGATAGAAAGTTTGATTTATTAATCAATATTTTAGGGGCTGATCATGCTGGATATATTAAAAGAATTTCATCCTCTGTTGAAGCTTTATCAAACTCAAAAGGTAAATTGATCTGCAAAGTTAGCCAACTTGTAAAACTAATAAAAGATAAAAAACCATTTAAGATGTCTAAAAGAAAAGGTGATTACGTAACAGTAGATGATTTGATTAATGAAGTAGGTAAGGATGCTACACGATTTATAATGTTAAACAGAAGTAGCGATGTAGAACTTGATTTTGATTTTGATAATGTAATTGAAAAATCTAAAGATAATCCTCTATATTATGTTCAATATTGTTATGCTAGAATTGCATCTGTTTTTAGACATCTTGATAAGGATTTAAAATCTGAAATTAAAATTAACAAATTTGACTTTGTATATACAAAGGATGAAATAAATATTTTAAAAAAGATATCTGAGTGGCCAAAATGTATAGATATTTCTGGGAATAAACTTGAGCCTCATAGAATTCCAGTTTATTTATATGAATTAGCCTCTTTATTTCATTCATATTGGAATTTAGGAAAAGACAATCCGGATAAAAGATTTATAAATAAAGAAAAAGAAATTACTGATGATAAACTAATTTTTTTAAAAATTATTTCTAATGTAATTAAATCTGGAATGGATATTGTTGGGGTTTCTGTTCCTGAAAAAATGTAATGTTAAAAGAAATTAGATATTTTATATTTCTTATTATTATTTGTTTATTCATATTCTTAACCGTAAGATATTATTTTTCAGATACAAATAAAAAAAATTCATATAGATCATTAAACAATATTGATGAAAAAATTGATATATTTGCAGAAAAACTGCCTGTTTTAGAAAACGACACTAAAAATATAATTGAATATGTTGAACAATCAAACAATAAGAAAAAAAAAAAATTTAATTTTTGGAAATTGCTAGAAACCAATGAATAACCGCCGATCTTTTATTATTGGTATTAAAACTATAAAACTTACTTCTCAAGAGAAATTTTTTTTGAAGAAATATAAACCTTGGGGAGTAATTTTATTTAGTAGAAATATTAAAAATATCGAGCAGGCTTATCAACTTACAAAATCAATAAGAAAAATTTTTAAAGATGTTAAATATCCTATTTTGATTGATCAAGAGGGTGGTCGAATAAATAGGCTTAATAATATTATTTCATTTGAGGGTCTCACCTCTGAGTTTTTTGGAGATAAATATATTAATAATTATAGAGAATTTAAATTTTTTTATAAATTATTTATCGACAAAACTTCAAATTTATTAAAATTAATCGGTGCGAATATCAATACAACACCTGTTTTAGATCTGAGAATAAAAGGTGCCTCAAATATAGTTGGCGATAGATCTTTTTCAAATAATCCAAAAATAGTATCTAAAATTGGTGATCAATGTATTAAATATTTTCACCAAAATGGAATAGGTAGTGTCATTAAACATATACCTGGTCATGGGCAAGCTAAAGTAGATAGTCATTATTTCACACCGGTAGTGAATAAAGGATTAGATTATTTGACAAAGAAGGACTTTTTAGCTTTTAAAAATAAAAAAGCTTTTTTTGCGATGACAGCACACATAATTTTTAATAAAATTGATAATTTAAATACAGTCACACATTCAAAAAAAATGATAAAACTAATTCGAAGTAAAATTGGTTTTAAGAATTTGATAATTTCTGATGACTTATCAATGAAAAGTCTTAAAGGAACATTAAAAGATAATACAATCAAAACGTTTAATTCAGGATGTAATTTGGCATTACATTGCAACGGTAATTTAAAAGAGATGGAAATAGTAGGAAAAAATTCTCCAAAAATTAATAAATTTATCTCAAAAAAAACTTCTCAATTTTACAAAATTTTAAGCTAATATCAAAAAATGATAGAAAATGATTCTGTGCTCTTTAAGGTAGACATTGAAAATTACAATGGCCCATTAGATGTTTTATTAGATTTGGCAAAAGCCCAAAAAGTCAATTTAGAAGATATCTCAATTACAAAGTTAGCTGATCAATTTCATGAATTTATTACAAATGAAAAAGAAATTAATCTAGAAATAGCCTCAGAATATTTATTAATGGCTACTTGGTTAGCCTATTTAAAATCAAAGTTATTATTACCTGGTACTCCAGAGGAAGAATTTAAAGTTCAAGAAGTTGCTGATAAATTAAAACTCCAACTCAAGAAATTAGAATTAATCAGACTATTATCTGAACAAATGTTAAAAAGAAAAAGACTCGGTAGGGAAATAAGGGGTAGAGGAATGAGAGCAGGTATAAGACCAATATATAATAGCGAATATAAATTAAATTTATTTGAATTATTGAAGACATATTCAACAATTATAATGACTAAAGATTTTATAAAGATGAATATTCCTAAATTACCAGTGTTTACAACTGAAGAAGGCATTAAAACAATTAAAGACTTGTTTGGACATTTAACTGATTGGAAAAAGTTAGATGACTTAATACCTGATAATTTCAAAAAAAGCTTAAAATATAAAAGAACAGGTAAAGCTGGTATATTTGCAGGATCTCTTGAATTAGTGAAAGAAGGAAATTTAAAAATTAAACAAGAAAATTTATTTGATGATATATATGTTAAGGAGAGTAAGTGATAAAAAAGAAAATAAAAAAAAAAGATAATATAATTACTTTTCCTTCAAAACTCTCTTCAATAGAAAAAGAAATAGAAGGTATAGTTTTTGCTGCTGCAGAACCGCTCGATATAGCCACAATTGAAAACAAAATTTCAAAAAAAACTGACGTTCATAAAGCTTTATTAAAACTTCAATCGGAATATTCTGACCGTGGTATTAATTTAGTCTGTATTTCAAAAAAATGGTCTTTTAGAACTTCTCCATATTTATCTAAATTAATGACTCAAGAAAAGACTGTTGAAAAAAAATTATCTAGAGCTGCTATCGAAACGTTAGCTATAATAGTTTATCACCAACCTGTTACCAGAGCTGAAATTGAAGAAATTAGAGGTGTAGCTTTTGGCACTAATACCCTTGAAATTTTAATGGAATTAAACTGGGTAAAACCTGGTGGCAGAAAAGATGTTCCTGGTAAACCCATACAATATATAACTACTGAAGATTTCTTAAGTCATTTTAACTTACAAAAATTATCAGATTTACCTACAGTAGACGAGCTTGGAGCCGCTGGTTTAATAGATAGTACTAATATTGATAATGCGATTTTTGGTACAGGTAAATTTTACAAAGAAAAACAAGACGATAAAAAAGAAGATATTTATTCAAATATAGACGAAATGTTAAGCAGCACTCTAGATACTGAGGAAAAAAATTGATTGATTAAATTTTAGTTTATTCAAAAAAGTCACTTTAAAATCATTAATAAAAAGGATATAAGTTTTCTATGAGTATTGGAATTTGGCAAATAGCAATTGTAGTTATACTTGTGGTATTGCTGTTCGGTCGTGGTAAAATATCTAGCCTTATGGGGGATGTTGCCAAAGGTATTAAAAGCTTTAAAAAGGGAATGGCATCAGATGTGACTGATGACACTGAAAATAAAAATATTTCCGACGATAATCAAGATAATAATAAAAAAGAATAAACCAAATGCCTACTATTGGTTGGTTTGAGATTTTAGTAGTTGTGGCAATAGCAATTATTGTATTGGGCCCTAAGGATTTTCCTATAATGCTAAAAAAAGTTGGTTCATGGATTGGATCGGCAAAAAAACATATAAATTCTATCCAGAATGAGGTTTCAAACATAGATCTTGAAGATAATAAGATTGAAAAAAAAGAAGAAAAAAAAGATGAGTGATGACGATAAAGAAGGTGGCTTCATAAGTCATTTAGCCGAATTAAGAAAAAGATTAATAAATAGTTTTATTTTTTTAATTATTTTTTTTATAGGCTGTTATTTTTTTGCTGAACACTTGTATGGTTTTTTAGTTGAACCATATGCTAAAGCAGTAAAAGATGATTCCACTGATAGGAGATTAATTTTTACTGCTCTGCAAGAAACATTTTTAACATATTTGAAGATTTCTTTTTTCACAGCTTTTTTTGTGACATGCCCATTTATTTTGATGCAAATATGGAAATTTATTGCTCCAGGACTTTATAAACATGAAAAGATTGCTATTTTACCTTACTTGGTATTAACACCGATATTATTTTTTCTTGGTGGTATTTTAGTTTATTACTTAATTATGCCTCTAGCTATTAAATTTTTTTTATCATTTGAAAGCAGTGGTTTATCTACAAATTTACCTATTCAACTTGAGGCAAAAGTAAATGAATATTTATCTCTAGTTATGAAGCTCATTTTTGCTTTTGGTATTAGCTTTCAATTACCAGTGGTTTTAAGTTTGTTAGCAAGAATTGGCCTAGTTGATTCTGAGTTTTTAAAAAAAAGAAGAAAATATGTAGTAGTAATTATATTTTCTGCAGCCGCTTTATTGACTCCACCTGATCCAATAACACAAATAGGCTTAGCAATACCTTTATTAATTTTATATGAATTATCAATATTTTCAGTAAAATTTATTGAAAAGAAAAATTTAGAAAATTCAGATGCATGATTTAAAAAAAATCAGAAAGGATTTTAACACTTTTAAAAAAAGTCTAGAAATTAGATCAGAAGATATTGATATTGATAAATTAAAAAGATTAGATGAACAAAATAGAGATTTAATTCAGAAAAAAGAAAATTTTGAAAAAGAAAAAAAAGATATTTCAAAATCTAAAGACAAATCTTTATTTGCTAAATCAAAAGAAATTTCTAGCTCAATAGAAAAAATTGATATTCAACAAAAAAAAATTAAAGTTGATTTAAATAATATTTTAGAAAGTATACCAAATATTCCTCATTCAGATGTTCCAAAAGGAAAAAATGAAAATGATAATATTGAAATTGAAAAAAAAGGTGAAATACTGAAATTTGATTTTAATCCCAAATCTCATTTTGAACTCGGTGAAAATCTTAACATGCTTGATTTTGATCTTGCCACAAAAACAACAGGTTCAAGATTTGTTTTTGTTAAACATCAATTAGCTTTACTAGAAAGAGCTATTTCAAATTTTATGTTAGATATTCATGTATCTAAAAATGGTTATGAAGAAATATCCCCACCTTTATTAGCTTCTGAAAATACCATGTTTGGAACTGGCCAGCTTCCTAAATTTGAAAATGATCAATTTGAAATCAAATTAGATGAAGGAAGTGATAGAAAATTTTTAATACCAACAGCTGAGGTTATTTTAACAAATATAGTAAAAGATAAAATTTTAGATCTTAAATCATTACCCTTAAGATTTGTTGCTTCTACACCTTGTTTCAGAAAAGAAGCTGGAAGTTATGGCAAAGATACAAAAGGAATGATCAGACAGCATCAATTCTATAAGGTTGAAATGGTAAGTATAGTTGAGCAAACAAAATGTTTAGAAGAACTTGAAAGAATGACTAATTGTGCAACAGGTATTTTAGATCTCTTAGAATTACCTTACAGAAAAGTAATTTTATGTGCTGGAGACATGGGTTTTAGTGCTGAAAAAACTTATGACATAGAAGTGTGGCTTCCATCTGAAAAAAAATACAGAGAAATCTCATCATGTTCATCTTGTTCTACCTTTCAAGCTATTAGAATGAAAGCAAGATATAAAGATGAAAATAGAGAAACTCAATTTGTTGGGACTCTTAACGGAAGTGGTTTAGCAATAGGAAGAACTTTGATCGCAATTTTAGAAAATTATCAACAAAAAGATGGATCAATAACTATACCAAAAGTTTTGAGACCTTATATGAACAATTTAGAAAAAATTTCTTCCAAATAAAGTTGTTTTAATCTTTTAGATAGTATAAAAATTCATTTTTAATTAAGGAGTTTTATGGAAAGTTCAGGAATAGGCCAATTTATACCACTAATTTTAATTTTTGTTATTTTTTATTTTTTCTTGATAAGACCACAACAAAAAAAAGTAAAAGAACACAAAGCAATGGTAGAAAATTTAAAAAAGGGTGACAAAGTTGTTACATCTGGTGGAATAACTGGTGTAATAACAAGAGTTGTAGACAATGATAAAGTTGAAGTAGAAATTGCTGACAATGTAACAGTTGAAGTAATTAGGGGCACTGGAATACAAAGTCTAATGAATTCTCAAGAAATTAAAAAATAAGTTTCATTGATTTAAAGTGTTGTACTTTTCAAAATTAAGAATAATTTTTATTACAATTATTTCATTATTTTTTGTTTTAATAGCATTTTCAAATTTTATTAAATTTGAAAACAACTTTTTTAATAAGAAAATTAATCTTGGATTAGATTTACAAGGTGGTTCTTATTTATTACTTGAAATTGACAATGAACCTGTCATAGAACAAAAACTCCAAAATTTAACAATAACGATAAGAAATTTCTTTAAAGAAAAAAATATAAGAATTAATGACCTCAATATAGCAAATCAAAAAATATCTTTTTCTGTAAAAGATGAATACAAACAAACTATCTTAGATGAATTTAATAATGAGGATAGTATTATAAATCCATATTATCCTAGATTTAAATCACACCAATTAGATATTTTGGAGGAAGATGATATTTTTACTTTAAATTTTTCTAAACAGGGAATAGTTGCTCTCAAAACATCATCTCAAGATCAAGCTCTAGAAATAGTAAGAAGAAGAATTGATGAAATTGGTACAAATGAACCTAATATCTTAAAACGTGGAAATGATAGAATTTTAGTTGAGTTACCTGGATTAGATGACCCAATGAGAATAAAAACTTTACTGGGTAAAACTGCAAATTTAACTTTTAGATTTGTCACTAATACTAGCGAAGACTCCTTTGGTGCAGAAAAATTAGAATATGAAGATAGTAATGAAGAGGCAATTGTAAGTAAAAGAATCATTTTAAGTGGTGATAATCTTCTTGATGCTCAACCAAGAATGAATAGTGAAACTAATGAAACTGTTGTTTCATTTACTCTTGATCGAGTTGGGGCAAAAAGATTTGGTAAAGCTACCTCAACTGGTATTGGTAAACAACTTGCCATTGTTTTAGATGGTAAAATAATTAGTGCTCCTGTTATAAGAGATACTATTGCAAGTGGTTCTGGACAAATTAGCGGCGGATTTACATTTCAATCTGCAACTGATTTAGCTTTATTACTAAGGTCAGGTGCATTACCAGCTCCACTTAATATAATTGAAGAAAGAACAGTTGGTCCAGATTTGGGTAAAGACTCTATAAAAGCAGGAGTCATAGCTTTAATTATTGGTTTTATTTTGGTGATACTTTTCATTTTTGTTAAATATAGATTTTTTGGTTTAATCACAAATACAACTTTAATAATTAACTTATTTTTATTAATTGGAATTTTAACAATATTTGAGGCAACTTTAACTTTACCTGGTATAGCTGGAATAATTTTGACTGTTGGTATGGCTGTAGATGCAAATGTTTTGATTTTTGAGAGAATTAAAGAGGAATTGAAAAATGAGAAAAATAATTTAATAGCATTTGATAGTGGTTATACGAAATCAAGAACTGCAATTCTTGATGCAAATATAACAACATTATTAGCAGCAATAATACTTTTTTTTATGGGATCAGGACCAATTAAAGGCTTTTCATTAACTTTAGGTATTGGGATTTTCACAACACTTTTTTCAGTCTATTTCATCGCAAGACTGCTAACTGTTTTATATGTCTCAAAAAATAAAGAGAGAGAGGGATTAATTTAGATGATAGCCTTTAATAAGTATTACAATAAATTTAATATTCTCTCCATTTCACTTGTAGTAATTTCTTTACTTTTTTTAACATTTAAAGGTTTGAATTTTGGAATAGATTTTAAAGGTGGTACACTTATAGAATTAAGATCAACAGATAATAAAATAGATATATCTTCTTTACGAGATAATTTAGGCGAGATGGATTTAGGCGATGTTTCAGTAAAAAATTTTGGCAATGACAATGATTTTTTAATTAAATTTGAAAATAACAAAAAGAAAAATATTATTGAAGAAATTAAGATCAATTTAGATAAGAG
>MDSW01143188.1_pt1 | contig 10314 bp, 9 predicted proteins | sample 811171 | NCBI WGS metagenome assembly MDSW01 (sample SAMN05326641, study PRJNA326480) | marine metagenome | isolation source: seawater | place: Atlantic Ocean: North West | collected 2012 | reverse complement strand
TATAACTAAAAATGTCTTAAGAACTCGATTTTATCAAGAATTTCCACACCCATAAGCAAAAAAAAAATGGAGGGTTGGTTGAATGGCGGTTGACCTCCTTCCATGTTGCTCAATGATTTTGCATAAGCCCCCTGACATAGTGGAAGACGATGAAATCGAGCGTTTACGAAAGAAACTCGAAGGATTGGCTCAGGAAATCGACCAATATCTTCGGGATAGCGAACTTTCGGCTGCGGCTGTTGAGCCAGACAAGGGATTGGGCCGACTTTCCCGAATGGAAGCCATGCAGGATCAGCAACTGGTCCTTGAGATGCGCAGACGTAAAAAGAGGCAGAAACTCGAGGTGCAGAATGCCTTGGTCCGAATCGAAGAGGGGAAGTACGGCAAATGCGCGTTTTGCGGAAAAGAAATCTCTTTTGACCGTCTTGAGGCTTTCCCTGAAGTACAGACCTGCGTAACTTGCGCATGATCCAAATCAATCAACTCAAACCAAACGAATCCTTATGAACGGAATTACAGTCCTTGGCCTTACACGCGCTTTGCTCTGTTTGCCTATGATCACGCTTTTCTCCCAGTCTGAAAAGGAGAAGTTTCCCCTTCCAAAGGATTACAAGCTGGTTTACCAACAGGATTTCAAGAGCGAGAAGTCGCTCGGTGAGTTTGTTGCAACCGACAAGCGGGTCTGGAAATGGGGTAGCGAAGAGGGGATTGGCTTTATCGAGCACTTTGGCAAGAGCAAGTACAAGTACAAGGTTCGTTCACCCTATAACATCGCCCTGGTCGAGGGAATCGAAGTGAAGGATTTCATTCTCGATGCAAAGCTCCGACAAACCGGAAGGGAATACGGGCATCGTGACATGTGCGTATTCTATAACTTCAAGGACCGTTCCAATTTTTACTATACTCACATTGCCAGTGTTACCGACAATCATGCCCACAACTGTTTTATCGTGAATGAAAAACCTCGTACGAAAATTTCTCATGAAACGACCAAGGGGCACAAATGGGGCAGTCGCGATTGGCACGACCTTCGGTTGGTTCGGGAGCACGGATCTGGCAAGATCGAGGTTTATCTGAATGCGTTCGACAAGCCCATTATGAAGGCCAATGACAAGACCTTCGAGTGGGGGCGGGTCGGGTTCGGAAGTTTTGACGACACCGGGCGAATAGCCGAGATCAAGTTATATGCTCCCGAATCGAAAAAGGTAGAGCCCAAGGATCCGTTTAAGGAAGGAAGGCAGTAGTCTTTTTTCCTCTTCACGCATGCCTGTCGCCATAAAATGTGGAGCGGCTGTTCCGTAGCAAGTGCTTTCGGATTTTCAGGGTGATTTGTATTCCTGAAGGTTTCAGGTTTTCCCGCTCTTGACCTTCTCCTCCTGAATCTTTGTATTGAATTAAATGAAATTCTTACTTTTGCCTTTGGTCCTTTTAGGGCTCTTGTTTGGTTGCGGAGACGATGGGGAGGAAGATTTCCCGGAAATTGAAAACCCATTGGATTCGGATGAGTTTCGTGAATCCGCCTTTTCAAAGGCAATCGAGATTTCCTCTCTTAGGAAAGATGGCGAGGGGGACATGGTGATTTACCTGGACCCAACTATTGAGGTGGAGGATGATGCAGCGGCGCCGTATACCGGGTGGATTAAGAAATCCTACCCTGATGGCGGAGTCGCCTTTTTGTTCGAGTGCAAGGACGGTAAGCAGGACGGCTTGCATACCGCTTGGTTTGAGAACGGTGTGAAGATGATTGAGAGAACATGGAAGGCAGGTCTTAGGGAAGGTCCTTTCATTGCATACCGGGAAGACGGACAGGTCGATAACCGAGGATATCACAAGAGCAATGCAAGGGATGGGCGATTCGAAGAATTCTATACCTCAGGAGAGAAGAAATCCGTATTTCAATACAAAGATGGAAAAATCCATGAAGCACTTCGCTGGAAACCTGATGGTACTCCTTGTCTGCATACCAACCTCAAGGACGGATCTGGTATGATCGTTCATTATAGAGAGGAAGACAATGCCTCGATCGATTATAACGAAACTTACCTGAACGGGGAAATTGACTATGGACCAGCAAGCTCTCCGGAGGTTGTTCCGGAACGTGCCTCGCCCCTTCCTGCTTCTTCCGGCGACGCTAATGAATCCTCGGTACCCCATGGAAATGGAGCATCAGGTAACGCCAATCTGCCGGAACTTAATTCAACGCAACCATGAGCTTGTTTCTTTCGTCTGCGCAATGGTTTGTAGACTGAAGAAGGCCAGCCTTGAAAAAAGCTTTTAAGATCAGCCCACGCAAAAGGTGAAGAAGAAACGAATTCTAAAAGATCCTGAAACCGGCGAAATCGTAGGCGCGACAAGGACCCCTTTTTCCCGCAAGGCAAAGGAGATGAACGAGCAGATCTTTGCCGAGAAATTTGAGAAGAGCCGGTTGGAAAAAGAGAGTCAGAAGACGGGGGCGGTTAAGAAGAATAATCTTTTCCTCATCGTATTGGCGGTCCTTGCGGTCGTTGCCTTCGTTATATGGAAAGGCGTTGGTCCAGACGATCAACCAAACGAGAACCCGCCTGCCAGTCCCTAATCATTGTTAAAACCCGATCCAATTTTCGTTCTTCCCGGAACCGGTTCGAGTTTGTCTGGGTAATGGGTGATTTTATTCCCGCATATTCCTTTTTATGAAAAAACGGTTAAAGCATTTGATTATTATGCATTTGTGATGAACCTTCACCCATGAAGATAGTGGTCTGTATTTTAGTCTTACTTGTTTCCGGTATGGCGTTTTTGTCACCATTTTGCTTTGGAGAAACCGTCAAGGATCGGGAAGGCGCCATTCGCTCGGACAAGGCGAAGATGGAGAAAAGCGATCGTTGGGTCTACAACGACATTGCCGCTGGTTTTTCTGAGGCCAAGAAATCGGGCAAGCCTCTGATGGTTGTACTTCGATGCGTTCCCTGTCTTGCCTGCATGGGTATGGATACGGGTATCTTGCTTGAGAATGCCAGGCTCTCCCCGCTTCTGGACAAATTCGTTCGGGTCCGCTTGATCAATGCCAACTCCCTTGACTTGCAAAAGTTCCAATTTGATTACGACCTGTCCTTTTCGGTGCTTTTTTTCAACGGTGACGGCACGCTTTATGGTCGCTTCGGTTCATGGGAGCACCAACAGAACCCTCAGGACAAGACGACTGCCAGTTTCGAAAGTGCTCTGAGGGGAGCCCTCGACGTCCATCAAGGATATCCTAAGAACCATACTTTGCTCAAGGGCAAGCAAGGGAAACCCGTAAAATACCGTACGCCAATTGATATGCCTGGTCTAAAGGGAAAGTTTCGTGATGAATTGGACTGGAACGGTCAGGTGGTGAAGAGCTGCGTGCATTGTCATCAAATTGGAGACTCCCTTCGTCTTGATCATCGGGATAGGGGCAGAACGCTTCCCCTCGACAACGTCTATCCATACCCTTCGTCCGAGACTATCGGAATGGAGCTGGCCGCAAGCTACCCTCTGCGCTTGAAGCAATTGGCAAACGGTTCACCCGTTCATAAAGCAGGTCTTCGGGCGGGAGATTTGCTTTTGGGGGCCGAAGGACAGTCTGTAATCAGTACGGCTGACGTTAGCTGGATCCTTCATCATTTTCCAGATACTGGTGGAAAGCTCGAACTCTTCGCCCGCAGGGGAAGCCGGACCGCCGTGGTACATGTCGAAATCCCCCCCGGATGGCGCTTGAAGAGCAACATCTCCAGGCGTGTGGGGACATGGTCGATGCGGGCTATGGCCTTTGGCGGCATTAAGTTTGTCGATCTTTCCGATTCCGAAAGGCGACCCCTTGATCTGACCGGGGATAAACTTGCGCTCAAGGCCCAGCATGTCGGGCAGTACAACAAGCATGCTGCGGCGAAGAGGGCGGGATGGAAACAAGGAGATGTCTTGATCGGTGTGGAGGGATTACGCTCCAGGCTTTCGGAAAGCGAATTGATCGGGCTTATTCTGCAAAAGCATTCTCCGGGGAAGAACCTCTGGGCTCAAATCCTCAGGGGGAGCAAGGAAATGAACCTCAAACTACCCATTCAGTAGTTCTTTTCGTTCGCGCGAAATTGATTCTTCAGTCCGGTGAGCGTGCAAAAGCAATCGGAGACTTAATGACTCTCGAACCTTTAGGGTTGCAACTTGCCTCAATTTTCATTGATAGGCTTTGTTACCCTTTTAATGAGTACAGTTGATCAATTCGAGAGTGTCTTCAGGGCTGCGGCCAAGACCAATTACGTTCACGAGAAGCACCCCCTTGCGAAAGTGCTGCTGGTGACTGATATGGAAAATGCCGAAGCAACCCTCTACCTGCAGACGGTCAGAAAGTTTCTAGAAGGAATTCTTCCCGAGACGGAGACCGACTGGATGCTCGAGTCCAAGGATGGTTTCGAAAACGTAAAGGATCTATTGGATAAGGTGGAGGAGCACCAACCTGACTTGGTGATTTCCTACCGGAACCTGCGAAGTGATGCTTGGCGCTGGCCCTATAGTCTTGGTGAACACCTCGACGTTCTTACTCAGGTAACCACAACGCCCGTTCTCGTACTCCCGCATCCAAACCGGGAAGACGCCACAGGCTTTTTCGATCGTCCCCTCCAAACGGTCATGGCGGTCTCCGGACACCTCTGCGGGGAAGGTACTCTGGTGGGCTATTCCTCGTCTTTTACTCCGAGCGGGGGCAAATTAATACTCAGTCACGTGGAGGACGAGCTAACCCTCGACCGCTACCTTGATGCGATAGGGAAGATTCCCGAGCTTGATTCCGAGGTTGCCCGAGAAACCATTCTTTCGCGCTTGCTCAACGACGCAAAGGATTTCTCCGAGTCGGCACGCGAAACCTTGAGGGAAACAGATCTTAATATCACAGTAGAATGCCATGCCAAGGTTGGTCGCCGGTTGGAAGATTACCGCAAGTTGATCGAGGACGAACATGTCGACTTGCTCGTCATGCATGCCAAAGAGGATGATCAAATGGCGATGCATGGGATGGCTCATCCTCTTGCCGTCGAGTTACGCACGGTTCCGCTCCTGTTGCTATGAGCCTTTTCCCACCATTCCTCGCCTCTAGTGGCGGGCACGCCGTTGATCCAGGAGGGACTTACCTGTTTCTCGGACTACTCGCATGCATGATCATATGTCTTGCCATGGAGGAAAAGATTCACGCCAAGAAATCAGTAATCGTAGGGGTCTTCTCCATCCTCGCTCTTTTTCTCGGAACCTGGTTTCACCTGCTTCCATTCGATGACGTGAGCAGTCTTCTGATTGGCGGGCACAAAATCTCACTTCCCGTTTACATCCCCGGAGTGGACTGGGAGGTCATTGCCATCATTCTCGGATCGTCTCTCTTCGTCGACGTTACGAGCAAGTCCGGTCTCTTCACTTGGGTCGCAGTCAAGTTGACCAAATTGTCCAAAGGCGATCCCCTTCGCCTGCTTATTTTGTACGGTGTCATGACGGTTGTTTTTTCCGCCGTACTTAACAACGTGACCGCGATGATCATCGTGGGTTCCCTCACTGGGGTATCCTTGAAGAAGCTCGACCGTTCCGAGAAGCTACTCGGCTTCCTTCTGGTGGAAGGCCTCCTCACCAACATTGGTGGATTGCTCACGCTGATCTCCTCCGTGCCCAACATCATCGTGGGCAAGACCGCAGGGATCGAGTTCATCGATTTCTTCATCAAAGCATCCCCCTATGTCGTCCTTGCCACGGTGGTCACCATCTGGATGGGGGCCAAGCTCTTCAAGATCAGTTCTCTCAAGAGCGAAGAGGAGCGTTCCTCGGCTAAGGCCCTGGTGGACGGCTTCGACGAGAACGAGGGAATCGATTCACCCGGCTTCTTTCGCTTTGGAGCCATCATGACTTTCGTATTCATAGCCACCGTGGCGATGACCTCCCAGTTGCCCGTAGTCAGCGACCTAGGCCTCGGTTTCGTTGCTCTGGCCTTCGCTGGCATCATGCTCGTGCGTTACAAGGCGGTGGCCGATCGCTTCTACAAGGCCATCGACTGGGATCTGCTCTTCTTCTTCGTCTGCCTGTTCGCGGTCATCAACGTTATGGAGCATGCTCAGGTACTAGCCCTCATCGGTGAGTGGATCATGCCGATTCTCGGCCTTGGTGACTCCGCGGGTCCAGCCTCTATGATGGTTGCTTCCGCCGGGGCCAGTTCGGTCACCGACAACATTCCCCTTGCCGCTATGCTAGCCAAGATCCTGGGAGGAATCCCGGAGGTTGCGGGCAACCCCGACAGCCCTTACTGGTGGGCGGTCATCTTCGGGGCCAACCTGGGGGGGAACATTACCCCGATCGGCTCTGCCTCGACCCTCGTTTCAGTAACCATTATCCATAAGTACGGGCTGAAGCTCTCCTTCGCCGGTTTCGTAAAAGTAGCCATGCCCTACGCCCTCGTTCAATTGGCCCTCGGAGTAGGGTATCTCCTTTTGGTCTCCTGATTCAAGCGATGAACTTTTGCCTTTGCTCGATACTCGTTCTTCCCCGCTGTATTGTCTCAGCAAAGGGATGCCTTTTCCTTCTTTCCTTGTTACTCGGATTCATGCTCCGGGTTCAGGCCGACGAGGCGAAAGAGGAAAAGTCATCGGTCTTGAGAGTGATGAGCTTCAACATAAGGCTGGGAGTGGCCAACGATGGGCCCAACCATTGGAATCTTCGTAAGGATCTCGTTGTACGGACTATTCGCCGATTCGATCCCGATCTCTTGGGTACTCAGGAGACTCATCCTTTTCAGTCCGACTTTCTGAAAAAAGGACTTCCCGCGCTAGCCTACTACGGAGTCGGTCGTTTGGAGGACCCGAAGACGGGCGAGCAATGCGGGCTGATGTATCGCAAGTCTCGTTTCGAGCTTTTGGAAGAGGGGACCTTCTGGCTTTCCCAAAGCCCGGATCAGCCGGGTAGCAAAAGTTGGGATTCTTCCCTTCCTCGCATTGCCAGTTGGGTCAAACTGAAGGATAGGCTTGATCGGAATAGGGAGCTTGTGTTCGTCAATACGCACTTTGATCATAGGGGGAGGCAAGCGCGCTTGGAGGGAGCCCGGATCATCCGTGGACACGTCGCAAAGCTGGGGTCCAAGGCCCGGGTGATCATATCGGGGGACTTCAATGCGGGGGAGGGGAGCGCTCCTTACCGTGCTCTGATCGATCCCGATCCGACACTCCCCGCACTTGTCGATACCTATCGTGCAGCTCATCCCAAGCGGGTCGACGGCGAAGGAACCTTCAGCGCCTGGTCGGGTCGACGATCTGGCAGTCGGATCGATTGGGTTTTGCATACCTCTCATTTCCGGACTCATTCTGCAAATATCGACCGTTTCAACGTTTCAGGCAGATATCCCTCGGATCACTACCCTGTCACCGCGGTTTTGTTTCCCCGCTGATCTGCCCTCCTTCTTTCTGGAAGCTTTCCTCCCTATAGATCGAGCGTAACTGGTAACGAGCGCATCATAGAATAGCTCTGGCTCAACTCAATCAACCCAATGAGGCCTCAGATTTTGAGGTGTCGCCAGACCTCTTTATCTCCGATTTGACCGGTCCAGAAGAGATGCAAGGAGTCTCCAAGGCTGAGGAGCTTGGGATGGGTCGGATAACCTTCTGCGGTTTGAACCTGAACAGCCTCAACTGAATCCGATATTTGATCCTTGGTCTTAAGGTAAAAGAGCTTGTTGCCCTCGGAGGTTTGCTCAATCCAGGCAATTGCGGTTTGCCCGCTTTCCGAAACCGCAATATCGGGCAAAGTGCATTCCACTCCTCCAATCCTCTCGGGTTTCTGCCAATTGCTGTCTTTGGATTTTCGGGAAAGATAATAAAGCCCTGCATTCCCCTGGTTTCCCGTCCAAACGACGGCATGGAGCTTTGCGCTTCCATCCTTTTCCTCAATGGCAAGCCCACCGCCCACGTGTACGCATGCATCGATGTTCCAATCGAAATCACCGACGGCTCCACCTTGTTTCCACGATTTTCCATAATCTGTGGAAAAGGCCCAGCCCATGTCTCTGGGTGACTTATCCCTGTACAAGGCATATAAATGTCCAGAATCGCCCGCTTTGATGACGTTCCAGCAGCAATCGCAGACCTTGGCATCCACCGTACTGTTTTTTTTCCACTTGTGAGTGCGAGAATCATAGGTTGCGGAATACAAGCCCTTATCTTCCCCCGAGCGCTTGTCCAGCCAGACGGCATGGAAGTTTCCCTTGTCGTCGGCGGTCAAATCAATGAAGGCATGATCTCCGTCCGAGCCGACGTCGGATGGGTTTCCCGCGTTCTGCCAGGATTTTCCGGCATCGGATGAAAACGCGGAGGACAAAGGCCCACGCCCCATGAAGCCGGTCCCATGTTGCATCCAAACCGCGAGAATTCGTTTTCCGAACGCCGCCACCTGAAAGTCGGTTCCTCTACCACGGGCGTAGGCGGGGGAACGCGAAGTCTCCAATCGATGATATGGTTTCCATGACTTCCCATGATCGTTGGAGCAAGTGTAGATCAAGTCGGCATTTTCCTGTCCTTCCTTGGCGGTGGCGAGCAGGAGATGGATTTTCCCATCATCCGCATAAACGTCCAGGCTTTTGACGCTCGCGGACAGTTCGCCGCCTGCCGGAGTGGACGCACAACTGAAAGAAAAGGTTACAGCCAGCAAACAGCCAAAGGCCCGGAGGGAAAGCTTGGAATTCAGAAGCTCCATTTGGCGTCCAGGAAGAAAGTGCGCTGGGGAAAGGGATGGTGCATCCAGTATTCTTCGTTGAATACGTTATCTATACCCGCACTCAGGAGTAATCCATCCCTTGGCTCGTAGGAAGTCTTGACGTCCCATACGTTAAAACTGCTGATTCCTCCGTAGGTATCTTGGCTGGTATCCGAGTTGTCCAGTTCATTGAAAGAGCCGTCCGCATGCCTGAAGCCAACTGAAGTATCCCACTGCTCAGACAAATGGTAGGTTGCCAGCAGGTTGAGCCGCCACTTCGGAACCCTGGGGATTTCATTCCCCACGATGGATGGATCCACCGAATTCTTCCGGATTTCCGTATCATTGTAACTGGCGTTGAAAGACACGTCCAAGGCGTCAGACAGAACACCAGCTCTCTGGAGGCTGAATTCAACTCCTTGGGTCAACACTTCGTCGATATTGACAAACGTCGTTAGGGAGCCGCCCGAAAGCGTATCCGCGCTTTGGCGGAAGATCGTGTCCGTTTCATCGTTATGAAAGAAGGCCAGGCGCATCATTCCATCCTCCAATGAACGTTCGAAGATGAGTGTTTTTGCAACTACCTCGGCGGGCTTGAGGGTAGGGTTGTTGATCACGGTGCTCCGTGTGTCGGGATCGCCTACGAACAACTCGCTGACTAAGGGGTAGCGTACGGCTTTGGCCAGAGAAAGCCTCACGTCCCAGTTCTCATCGGGCTTGTAGGCTAGGGAAAATTTCGGAGAAAGGTCCTCTTCCTCCCGGACAGGATGATAGTAAGTCGTGCCACTACTGTAGTCCTTCCCCTCGGAAGCCCGCCAGTATTCGGCACGCGCTCCCAAGGTGGCGGTCCACTCATCAGTCAGCTCATAATCAGCCTGCGCGTACAGGGCGGGCGTGGACGTCTTCCCTCCGTCTCCGTTACGCCTCGAACCATCCATCAGACCATTGGCGTAGTCCGTTGAGGAGAATTCATCCACCTCATACTCGTAAGCGCTGTAGTGCAAGCCAGCAAAGGCGTTCAATCTCTTGTTTCCTGAAAATCCATCCTGACCGATCTTCAAGTCGTAGCTGAACCAACCGGTATCCCCGAAATCCTTTACCCTGCCCGAGCCGTCAAAGGACGGGTCCGAAGGGTTTTCATCCGAGGTAAGGGTCTTGTCATTCAAGATTCCATAGTAGGTGAAATAGGTTTGGAAGTTCCAACCATTATCCAAACTGCCCTCGAGGGTGGATCCGAAAAGAAGATTCTCACGATCCCGCTGACTGACTTTCCAATCTCGACTCGTGGTGTTGACGGTCAGACCGTCGTATTGGACGTCCCCGCTCCAAACCGCATTGCCCGTGCTGTCGCGCAAATAGTTTTCCACCCGGTTTGTATCGTTGCTGGTATCCCAAAAGCCAATGGTGAGCTGTCCCCTTATCTCATCGGAAAAATCATAAGCTCCCTTGAGCTTGAACAGGTCTTGCCTGGTCTCGCTAAAGCCATAGGCACCGAGAACAGCACGGGCGCGGTTTTGGGGATCCAAGTCCTGGAAGACTCCGGTAACCGAGGCTTCGGTGCCATTCGCTGCCCCCGGGGAGAGTTTGCGTACAAAGCTCTGTGGCTGC
>MDSW01057430.1_pt1 | contig 10314 bp, 9 predicted proteins | sample 811171 | NCBI WGS metagenome assembly MDSW01 (sample SAMN05326641, study PRJNA326480) | marine metagenome | isolation source: seawater | place: Atlantic Ocean: North West | collected 2012 | reverse complement strand
TTTCAATATGTAGCCTATAGTATGTAGCTTGAGAAATATGAGCTTTATCTAAGTTTGGAAACAAGTCTTTGTCGAATTTAAATTTATATACTCTAACTTTATTTAAATTTTTATGATTAATTATTTTGTCATCAATAAAATTTTCATTTTCTTTATTCTTATGAATAATATATATATTGATTTTTTCATCTACATTTGTTAACAACGAATACATTGAGCATTGAGCTTGTATATTATACCCGTCATCAAAACAATAAAGAAAATTTAACATTAGGGTTTTATAATCTTCCAATTTAACTGATCTGATTCTGAAATTTTATCAATCATAGATAATGCCCAGCATAAAAGTAATGTTCCATGAATATCAGGGCATGGTTTACCGTCTGAAATAATTAATCCGTTGTAATATATTTGACTTTTGTTTAAATAATAAGAAAATCCAGCATTTTCTTCTTCTTCAAAATAATGTTGAAATATTAGTTCATCTAAATTAATCAAATAATCTATAACTTCATTTCTTTTGTAGCTAGTTTGTTCAGAACATTTATATAGTACATAAACTAAATCTACAATATCGCAACCTTCATTTTTTGGTGAAACATTAAGACAGTAGTCAATAAGTTTCTTAGGGTAATGTATTGGAAGATTAATCCAGTCAAGTCCGGTCAAAACTTTCATTGCCCCATTTATTAATTCAGTTTCTGAAGGCTGCTTGCCAATAAAATAACCACCGGTATCTTCATCAACAATTTGTGAAATAAATTTATAAAGAATCTCTTTATTTTTTTCAAATTCTTTATTGTCTATTTGAGTATTATTGAACACACATAATGATGAAAAATTGGCTCCTGCACTCCAAGGCTTAGCCCAGTCAAAAAATTCTAAAAAATTATTAATTTCATTTTCATTTTTTGGAAAATCTAAATAAGGCTTTAAATTTTTATATCCAACTTGGTAAATTGTTGAGATAGCTTGCTTCGACTCTGCCCTTACAGCATTAGTTAACTGTATATCCATGGAGTTATAACTTATATTTGAAAAATATGATATTTGTCTTTTAAGGAGGTCTTTAAATGTTTTAAGCATTGGTGGTTTTAAATAAAAATTAATTAAAGTTTCGTCTACATAAGAATTATCAGGCAAGCTTTTCTCATTTTTTTGGAATAAGTTTATGCTTTCTATCCACCTTTCTTGTTCTTCACTGCTAATTTTCTGCCACATTCCAGTCATAAAAAATATTTTTAGTGCATAAGTACTAAAACCTAGGTTTAGTTTTTTTCCATCTTCAGTTAAACCGTGTTTCATTGGATAATAAAAAAAAGAGTTTTCTTCTTTTTTTAAACTGTTCAAAAAATTAAATAGCTTTTCTTCAAATGAATCTGGCAAATTTATTTTTCTCATATTTATTTTTTACTGACATTCCATTGTATTAATGTTACCTTTATATATATATCGAAAGTTAAAAACGTATTAATGAAAGGTATTTGTTATTAAGGTATTAGTATTTGGAAGCAAAGGAATGGTCGGTTCTTCTGTTTTACGAAAATTTCAAGACTCAAATGACCAATATGATGTCATTGGTTCAACAAGAGACGACACAGATTTATTTTCATATGAGTCAACTTACAAAAAAATTAAAGATGTTAATCCAGAAGTAGTTATAAATGCAGCTGCAAGAGTAGGAGGAATTTTAGCTAATAGTACAAAGCGTACGGAATTTATTTTAGAAAATCTTAAAATAAATATGAATATTTTTGAATCATGCAAAGAAAACTCTCAGATCAAAATTATTAATTTAGGTAGCAGTTGTATCTACCCACTTAATGCAAAAGATCCAATTAATGAAGATTCTTTTATGGAAGGAAGGTTAGAACCAACAAATTCACCCTATGCAATTGCGAAAATTACAGGAATAGAAATTGGAAGATCTCTTAATCTAGAATATGGACATAAAATAATTAACTTGATGCCAACTAATTTGTACGGACCTTTTGATAACTTTTCTAAAGAAGAAAGTCATGTTATTCCTGGGTTAATTTCTAGAATGAATGAAGCAAAAGAAAAAAATCAAGAAACTTTTCCGATTTGGGGAACAGGTACTCCTTTGAGGGAGTTTTTATTTGTAGAAGATTTAGCCGAAGCTATAGAGTTCATGATTGATAAAAATACTGATTCAGACCTCTACAACGTAGGAAGTGGCGAAGAAATATCTATTCTTGAATTAACAGAAAAAATAAAGTTAGGTATTGACTATAAAGGAGAGCTTGTCCTTGATGAATCAAAGCCCGATGGTAATCCAAGAAAACTATTGGATTCATCAAGAATTAATAAATTAGGATGGAAAAGTAAAACTAGTCTCGATGATGGCTTAAGCCAGACAATTGAATGGTTTTACAGTAATGTAAAAAGCTAACTTTTTGGATGTTCCCAGGTTGGATAAATCAAATTTTCTTCAAGCAAGACCTTTTCTCTTTTGGCTAATAATAAGTCTTCATCAACCATTTTTGTAACCAAATCTTTAAATGTTGTTTTAGGCTTCCATCCTAACAAGTTGGTTGCTTTTGAGCTATCTCCTAAAAGGTAATCAACTTCATTTGGTCTAAAATATTTTTCAGAAGTAACAACATAGTCTTCCCAGTTTAAGCCAACAATATCAAATGCTTCTTTTGCAAATTCTTTTACTGTGTGAGTATCCCCTGTTGCTAAAACCCAGTCATCTGGAGATTCATGCTGCATCATTAGCCACATTCCTTCTACGTAGTCACCTGCAAACCCCCAATCTCGAGATGCTTCAAGATTTCCTAAAGTCAGTTTTTCTTGTAGCCCAAGAGAAATTCTTCCAACCGCTCTTGTAATTTTTCGTGTTACAAATGTTTCTCCTCTTAGCGGAGACTCATGATTGAATAGTATCCCATTTACAGCAAAAATATCATAGGACTCCCTATATAATTTAGTCATATTGTGAGAAAAAACTTTGGACGCAGCATATGGGCTTTTAGGATCAAATAATGATTTTTCATTTAGTTTTTCTTTTACTCCACCCCCATACATTTCCGAAGAAGATGCTTGATAAAATTTAATTTGTTTATCGGCATTCCTTACTGCCTCAAGCAAAGATACCGTGCCCTGGTTTCCAGATGAAATTGTATACATTGGATTTTTAAATGAAACTGCAACATGTGATTGAGCAGCAAGATTGTAAATTTCATCTGGTTGGATATTAGAAATCAAATTATTTAAAGAAGAAGAATCTAACAAATCAGAATAGTAAAGGTTAAATTTGCTAGTGTCCTTATGTTGTGATAAAAAAGATTCAATCCTCGAAGTATTAAAACTTGAAGACCTCCTAATTACTCCATGAACTTCGTAGTCTTTATTTAATAAAAGTTCTGATAAATAGTAACCGTCTTGTCCTGTTATCCCAGTTACAAAAGCTTTTTTCATGATTATTTTATTCTAAACTAGTCTCTGTTTGAATTAAGTCTTTTGTTTAATTAGATTCTCAAAATATAAGAAACCTAAAAAGGAGAAAAATATAAGAGGATATTGGACTCCTTCCATATTTGCATCAAAAAATGAATTGAAAAAAACCGGTATTAATAGTGTTAGTACCGAAAGGTTTTTATTTAAATGTTTATAGGCTTTTACAATAAATAAGTAATATAGTAAAACTGAAATTAAGCCAAACAACCCCATCCTCCCAAAAATATTTACAAAATAGTTATGAACATTTTCATTTAATCCATCCCTGCCAAGCCTACCTGGTGCTGTAGGGTCAAGCATTACAGGGAATATCTCATTGAATCCATAGCCTTTTAGCATTATGTTTTTTTTGTTCATATCTATGGCTAAATCTCCCCAAATATCTAATCGCCAATCAAGTGTATTGTCTTGAGAACAAAGTCTATTTTCACAAATGTAAAATCCTAGGATAGCTTTTACGGTATTTTTATTTTTTACTATGCTCTTTGATGCTTCAACAATTACTATAGGTTCAGGCTCTACCTCAATTAATTCAAATGAATTTACAATATATAAGAGTGATGAGACTCCAAATAATAATGTGATAAGCAAAACAATAACTATTTGCATTTTATCTTTTAAGAAAAAACTCTTGAAATAGTAAAGTAAGAACAATATAAATATGACTTCAGAAATAAAAGCTCCTCTACTGTTAAATAAAAGTAAAGGCGCATACAATGCAGATGAAGCTGCAAAATAATAAATAGCATATTTTTTTGTACTGCTTAACTTAATAAACAGTAAATTTACAACTAAATAAGTTAATAAAAGATCTGACGCTTTTATAAATTGAAATTTATCTGAATATTTTATATAAAAATCCATTATAAAATTTGGATAAAATCCTGTAGAAAATAGATAATTTATAAATGGTATTGGTAAAAAGATCAAGAGATAATATTTTTTAAAAATATCATTATTAAGAAAATAAGCACCTAAGTAAATTAAAACTATTGTCCAAATAAATGTACTTGCTCTGTAGGTATAGGTGTCAGTAAATGAAGAATCGGTAATTAGGCAAACTACTAAAAAACAAAAAATTATTATCTTGTGAAATAAAATAAATTCAGACTTCACAAAAATGTTTTGAGTGTATCTTTTTGGAGCAATAAAAAATAATAATGTCAATAAAAAAGTTGATACCATAATCAGCTCCCCGAGTCTATATCCAAATATATACAAACCAGCAAAAGGACGGGCTGAAAGCATCATTAATGCAAGAATGGAAATATATAAAAAGCCTAATATTGAAAACAAAATTGATTTAAAAGAAAGTTGTTTCAGATTTAACATTATTATTTATATTGGGAATGAACGAAAATATTACTTTTGGCTTTCAAACAGGCAGAAAAGACAGGATTCATGAAGAGCCTGGAACATACGCTAAAGAGTTTTTCTATTCTTACCATAATTTCAATAATGATTATAACAATGTTAATCTTATTGAATTTCAAAAGGTAAATACGATTTTTTATAAAATCATGAAGTATATTTTTTACTCAATAAGATATTTGACTACTATTCCTTTCTATTGCGAAGAGATTCTAAGTAAGGAAAACAAACAAACTATTAAAAAAACTAATTATCTTATATGTGTAAACCAAAGAGTTGCATTCTCATTAATGCCCTTAACTTTAATGAAAAGTATTTTAGGCAATATAAATATAAGTGTATTCATAATGGGATTATTTCTGGATAGTAAAAGAAACATTGTTAGAAAAATTGCAAGAAATTTGTTTTTAAAACTTTTTTGTTATTTAAATAATCATTTAATTTTCTTAAGTAAAAATGAAATGGAATATGCAAAACAACTATATCCACAGTTTCAAGAAAAATTCAATTACTTGCCATTTTCAATTGATACCAAATTTTGGAATCCCAATGTAGAAGAAAAAAAAGACAAACAAGTTTTATTTATTGGTAATGATGAAAAAAGAGATTTTGATTTTGTTAAAAAATTACCTAAAGAAATGCAAGATTGTAAATTCATATTTATTAGTAAATTTATAAATGTAGAAGATTTTGATGCTTTAGATAATGTAACCGTAATAAATGGCAAGTGGGCAGAAAATACTTTATCAGATTTAGAGTTAAAAGAAATATATAATAAATCTAGTATTTCTATAATACCTCTTATTGACTCATACCAACCGTCAGGCCAAAGTGTTGCTCTACAGTCCATTTCTATGAAAGTCCCAACAATGATAACAAAGACAAAAGGATTTTGGGATTATGAGATGTTTTCTGATTCAAAAAATATATTTTTTGTTAATGAAAACTCTTTAGATTTATGGAAAGAAAAAATTTATAAAGTATTAAATGACCCAACTACAACAAATAGAGTTGTTAAAGAGGCAAAAAGTTTAGTAGATGAAGAATACAACTTAGATGTCTTTTACAATAAATTAAAGTCTTTAATTAGTAATTGACCTAATTAAATTATAAATTAATTTACTCAATCTGTTTGTCCTCAGGTTTACTCCTCTGCTTTTTAAATGTTCATTTTTATTATTTATTAAATTTTGAAAAATCTTTTCATAATCTTTTGACATCTTTTCAGAATTATGTGGATAATCTTTCATAGATTTTGCATAAATGTCATAGTTATCAATCATTTCAGATAGTTTTTTTTCAAAATTTTTATCATTAAAACGAACTCCAAATCCTTTGCAATATTCTGGAATTCCGCCACTATCAATAAACAATAATGGAAGGCCGCATTGTGCTGCCTCAATATGATGATTTCCTGAAGGTTCGTTTTTAGATCCAGTTAAATAGAGATTGTGTTTTTTTATTTCATTTGATAGTTCTTTACCAGATAAAGGAGCTACTGTTTTTGCATTTTTAAACTGAAAATTTTTTGGCAAATTTCCTATATATGTAAATTCAAGAAGTTCTGACCATTTTTTTTTGCTTAATAAATTGTCTAACTCTAAATAAGTATCAAATCCTTTATTCCAGTTTCCACCCCAGTGATGGGTAACAATTTTTATTTTTTCATTCTTTTCCCAAGGATTAAAATTCTCTTCATTAAAAATATCCTTATTCGCCCCTGAAAGCACTACTTTGTAGTTATCGGATGTTATTCCTTGATTAATATATAAATCTTGTATCCATGAACTAACAAAGACTGTAAAGTTGGCAACTTTATTAGCCTCAATCATATACCGATTTACGTAATTTGTCCCTTTTCTCTCATCACACTCGTTAATCCTATGAACTACCATTGTTTCTTCATTTACAAAACTAAGATAATTTAAAACATCCATATGTGTAAAAGCTGAGGATTCGGAAGTTTTTCTTGGTTCTGTAATCAAAATAACATCTATATCCTCGTCGTCTAAATTATTTATAACCTCATAGCCTCTTTCCTCTAAGTGCTGCTTTAAATTAATTGCAAATAAATTCCCACCACCCCATGGTCCTTCTTTAATTTTTGTACCGATACTAATTTTCATAAATATCAACCATTAGTTTATTGAACTCATGAAATCCTTGAGGTATTTTATATTTTAAAACATTTTCATATGCATAATCTATATTCGGTTTAGCTGAAGAAAAATTAGACATATCGAAAATAGAGGATTCATGAAGTAAATCAGAAGAAATCCCCACATCAGTAGAAATTATAGGTGTTTTGGTTATTGAACATTCTAATACAGATGCTGGTCCTCCCTCATATCTTGATGCAACAATGTATAAATCAAGTATGTTGTAAAGTTCATTAATTATTTTAAAATCTGCCATCTCAAAATATTTATAATTTATATTTTTTTTATTAAGCTGTTCTATCAAATAATTCCTTCTCTTTCCAGTCAAGATAACTATAAATTTTTCATTCCTTTGATTTATTTTTTCGAAAATTTCTATTAATCTATCTGGTCCTTTTGAAAGTTTCGGAGACTTTAAATCAAATCCTTCTGTGTCTCTTTGAAAAGTACCAACTACATAAGTATCCTTATCAATTTTATATTTTTCTTTTAATTTATTTTTTGATGAGATACTAAACCAAATATTTTGATTAACCCAAAAAGGAATCATGGTTATTGGTTTATTTGTTAAATTTTTAACTTGATTATAAGTTTTGTTTGAAATGGCATGATAGTGGTTAACGTATTCGTCTCTTTCCAAAAAATTATTTTTCTCTTCTTCATTGAATTTTTCCTCATCTATATGGTGAATCGTACAAAGAACTTTATTTTTTAATAAAATTCTTTTTGGTATCTTTTTCCAAGTCCAGGGAGCCATTAACCAAATAATTTCGTTACTTAATAAATAATGTCTAGATACCTTACTATTATAATTTATCCATTCATTTTTAAATCTATCTACAACCCAATTTTCCTTTGCAGAGTTAATATAAATTTTCATATAATTTTCTCTGGTATCTCATTATTTTTAACACACTTTGCATAATAATTTTGCTCTTTAAGTTTATTTGTTGAAATATTATTCTTCATATTTAAATCATAAAGAGGTGTTTTTATGACTTTATATTTGAAATTATTGATTAATAAGTCTTTAAAAAGCCTGTAGTCTTGTGCGTAATAAAATTTTTCATTATATAAACCTATTTCATGAATAACTTTTTTTCTAATTACCAATGTCCCATGAATAAATGGGTTTTTAAATTTTAAAACAAATCTATCTGGTAAAAAATATGATTTATTTGGAATAATTCTTTCAGAATTTTTTTCATAAGCTCTAGTTAAACAAAAATCTAAATTATTAGAATTTATAATTTTCATTTGTGTCTCTAATCTTTTGCTATGACTAAAGTCATCAATATCATGTCTAGCAATGAAGTCACCTGAACTTTCTCTTATTAAATTATTTAAAGATTTTGTTAGCCCTATATTTTGTGTGTTTTTAAATATTTTGAGATTCTCATATTTGATACTTAAATTCCTTAAAATTTCATAACTATTATCTGTTGACCCATCATCTGTAATGAGTATTTCGATATCAGAATATGTTTGATTTATTATGCTTTCAACAGACTTGTCAATTGTTTTTTCTGCGTTGTAAACGCTTACAACTACAGAAACTGAAGGCCTTTGTTTTCTCATATTATTTTATTTAATTTTTGTAAAATAATTTCATTACTTAAGTTATTAGTTATAAATTCTTTACTAATTTTTCCTTGTTCTAATAGTAAGTCTGAATTGTTTAATAAATTTAGTTTAATTCTTAGATCTTCATAATTGAATTGTTCAAATGAAAGCTTATATGAGTCTGGAAAAAATTCTTCAATACCTCCTGATCTAGGAAATATTGAAGGGACCTCTAGTGAAGCTGCTTCACACAATAAAGTTGGTTGCCCTTCGAATAGCTTTGTAGCAGTAACAACAGCTTTTGAACTTTTAATTAAACTTAAAGCATTTTTATTTTTAATTTCCCCGAGAAAATCAATATTTTCATTTTTATATTTATTTTTTAATTTTTGTAAAATTGGTCCATCTCCTATAATTTTTAATTTTAAATAAGTAATTTCACTTCCTAAATAAGCATCAATTAGCTCCTCGACACCTTTTTCTTCTGATACCCTGCCTGCATAAACGATGTAATCTTCTTCCTCAAAAATATTCTCTACATTGTTAGTTGTAATGAAATTTGGGATTACTTCAACACTTTTGTTTATCCCTAAATTAGCAAGAAATTGTTTATGAAAATTTGTTAACACAATTATTTTAATTTTTCTGCTTTTTATTATTTGAAAATATTTTTTTCCATATCGATTCATCAAAAAGGATTTAATTATAGAACCCTTAAAATAATTATTCAATATGCCAATATCATCTCTGCTCAATCCACATGCATTACACTTATTTTCTTCACTAAAATGCTTGCTGGAAAAATATGATCGTGTACAAAAGTAGCGAAAATTATGAAGTTTAATTACTACTTCTTTTTTTTGTTCGGTTATTAAATTAAATATTCCTAATGAAGCTTTGAACCATGTGTTGTGAATATAGACCAAGTCCGGATTAAATTCATTTAGTGCATTTAATACCCTGGAGTTGCTTTTATAATTACTATTCAAAACAAAAGCGACTGTTTGTTTTAATATGTTTTCAATTTTATTCTCAAAATATACAACACGAACATCATAATTTTCTTTTAATATATTGATTTCGCTCTCAACAGCTACGTCCTCGCCGCCTAAATGCCTATATTTATTATGGATAACTAATATTTTTTTCATTGAAATGTAATTTTCTAAACAAGTATATTATAAAAGTTAATTAGTAAATATATGAATTTAATCCTTTTTTTCACATATAAGACATCCATCGAAGATTGGATTAACAGTGGTATTTTTTCAAGAGAGGTAAAGCTTTATAAGGAGCTATCAGATACAGGTAAAAAAATAACTTTTATTTCGTATGATCATGAGAATTATAGTGATTCTCTTTCTAGTTATAACATTAGACATATTCCTATATATAAAAAAGCTAAGGATAAAAAATCTAATTTAAAAACTTTAATAGCTTGTTTGAAAATACTATTTTTTCAAAGAGATACATTCAGCAAATCAGATATATTTAAAACAAATCAATTATCAGGGTCTTGGATTGCAATTTTATGTAAAATTTTTTTTCGTAAGCCTCTTTTTGTTAGAACTGGTTATGATTTATATGAATTTTCAATAAGAAACAAAAAAAACTTTTTAAAAAAGATTTCTTATTATTTCTTAACTCAAATTTCTTTATTTTTTTCAGATATATACACCGTAACTTCTATATCTGACAAAATATTAATTGAAAAAAGGTTTATCACTAAAAATAACAA
>MDSW01115859.1_pt1 | contig 10315 bp, 12 predicted proteins | sample 811171 | NCBI WGS metagenome assembly MDSW01 (sample SAMN05326641, study PRJNA326480) | marine metagenome | isolation source: seawater | place: Atlantic Ocean: North West | collected 2012 | reverse complement strand
TCTGGTATATCATCTTGTGTTACGTTATTAATTGCGCCTAAATACTTGATTGTTTCCTGTCTTGATGTCTTGTGAAGTTTATCCCATGTGCTTTTTACTAAATACAAATAATCAACGTTCTTTACATTTTTTTTTCTAATGTAAACCAATGTGGTTTATTATCTACGTAATGCCTAATAAGTATTTCTAGTGCTAACTTTTAGCAAAATTAGCCAAAAATTCACTATATGGTATATTAATTGTAAAATGGACAAGTAAGTAATTGGCTCAAGAAATTAAACAGCGCACGGTAGAACAAACAAAACCTTATTCAATTTTGGTTACTGGTGCAACAGGCTTTATTGGCAAAAAATTGCTAACAGAATTATCAGGTCAAGGCTATAAAGTCAAGGCTATGTCAAGATCGAAGTATCCTGATTCAGAGAATGTCAAATTCATAAAGGCTGACGCATTTGATATGGAATCACTTTGCAATGCAACTGATGGGATTGAAACTGCATTTTATTTATTACATTCAATGGAAGGTTCAAAAAAAGAATGGGGAGAATTTGCAAATAGAGAAAAACAGCAAGCAGAGAATTTTCTTAAGGCGGCAACAGACTCAGGGGTGAAAAGAATAATCTATCTTGGTGGATTAGTTGACGAAGATACAGATTTATCAAAACACATGAAAAGCCGACAAGACGTTGGTAAGATCTTGGCATCCGGGAATATTCCTGTAACAGAATTACGTGCATCAGTTATTGTTGGTTCAGAGGGTGGATCGTTTGCAATGCTCAGATATCTTGTAGAACGATTACCATTAATGGTCTGCCCAAGATGGGTCAAATCACAAACCCAGCCAATTGGAGTAAACAACGTTGTTGATTATCTAATTGGTGTCATGCAAAATAACGAAACTGCTGGAAGGATCTTAGAAATAGGCGGTCCAGATATAATGACATATGAGCAACTAATGAGATTATATTCATCAATTCTTAATAGAAATCTTAACATTATTCAAATACCATTCTTGACTCCAAGATTGTCTTCGTATTGGGTAGATTTGGTTACGCCAGTAAAGGCATCATTAGCAAGACCACTTGTTGATAGTTTAGTGCATGATTCAGTTGTAAAAGATAAAACAATTCAAGAATTGGTACCAATTAAGCTCGAACACATGACTGATTCAATCAATGGCGCAATAGAAGAAGCCAAAGCATTCAAACCTATCACAAAATCACCAGAAGAAAAAACATCATACAAAGTTAATCAAAAATTACTGTTAGTTTCACTTTGTGCGATGGCCATAATTGGTTCTACATATTATTGGATGGACGACAGAACAGATGTATGGCAAATTACCTGGATACTGGGCTCATTCATCTGGTATGCTGCAATTCTTTTTGCTATATCATTTGTAAGTAAGAAAGCAAGGCTAGGCTATCTGATTGGTGGTGTATTATCGTGGATAACAATGGCTTTCTGGCTGTTTGATAATTTTTACGTGGTATTTGATATATCGCTGGTGGCAACACAACCAAGTATTGATGTAACATTACGAAATTTCATAGGAGTTGCATTCGCAGGACTAGCCATATTTTCGTCACATAATGTTTTTCACAAAGTCAGAGTTTATCAAGCAAGGGGAGAGCCAGTATCAGAATCAGCTGCAGCGGAAGTACCAAATGCAGCAAGACCCGTGTACAATACAAATTTTTCCTGACTAAAAAAATCTAAAAATTTTTTAATTTTTCTAATACAATCTTAAAAATTTCATCATTATCCAACAATATGCATGGCAAATCATTTTCTTCGCATGCTTGACCACTTTCAGTATCTCTTGTTATCAAGATCATGTCATGTTCTTTAGCATAATTTATTATTGAGTAATCAGTATGAAGCTTTTTTCCATCAACACGTAGTTTTTTAACACTAAATGCATCAAAACCTAACTCAGATAATTTTTCATCCATTCCATCGTCCATCTCGTCAATTAGAATTTTTTTTGTAGACATGATTTTTTGTTAATAATTAATTATTTTAAGGTTGAAATAATTTTTTTGCTTTTCATTATAATAGATGCTTTAACATTACTTTTAATCTCGGGTTCTAAAGTGACAAAAAATGAATGTGATTTTGAATATGCCACAAATTGCGTTATATTCTCACGCTCAACATGAACATAACTGACTTTGCCTAATTTGCCGTCAAATTCATGTCTCATATCACGCCTAACTGCAACATGTTGACAAAACTTTTCTTCGTTTGATTTCTTTAAAAGAGACTGTAAATCAGGCTTCATTTCAGAAATAACAATTTTTCCATTCAAATCAATTATTGCCACAAATCTAATTTTAGTACTTATCTTAAAAATTTCAGATATGATAGTTTTGAATTTTTTATTTTTATCCATTTAATGAGTTGATTTTTGGATATCAATATAATCATTTTTTAGATAAAGGGATCATATGCCCATTGCAGTAATGCTTGCCTTTGTCTAATTCTACATGAATGATCTCCTGGTGTACAATTCTTCTTGATGCCACCTATATGCCGTGGACCAAATAATTTCCATCTTTCTATTTGAATTCTATCAACAGTTGAAATACGCCGTCCCATTGTATATCTGCAATACCACTGAAACCAACCCAGTGGATCTTCAGGAAATATCCAGCCTTTTGTTTTCCATTCCAATCTAGAAAGTCCTGCCTTAACGCCAAAATAATTTAGGCTTACATCAAACTTATCTTTAGATAGTTTTGCTTTTTTGAACCAATCTTTTGGATATTCGTCAATATCAGTGCCAAAATACCATCCCCCAAAAACACCTAATTCTAGCATCTTTTTTGGTGAAAGTTGTGGTTTGAATGAAATTATTCCCATACATTTCTATTAAATTAACAATTAATAAAAAAAGAGCAATTACAGCATATTATTTTGTAAAATATAATATTAAATAATCAAGTCTAAAACATGTGATTAAGTTGGCATGGAAAAAAATAGCTGAGAAAGGTACGATTCAATCTGGAAAAAGTAAGGAGTTTGAGATTGGAGGGAAGAAAATTGCTGTTTTTAATCAAGATGGCTACCATGCACTAGATTCAGTTTGTGTTCATCAAGATGGTTCAATTGCACCTGAAGGAAAAATTGAGGGCGATATTGTAGAATGCCCGTTACATTTCTGGCATTATAACATTAAAACTGGTGAATTACTGGATTATTTGAAAGGTGTTAAATTACAAAAATATGAAGTTGATATAAAAGACGATGGAATTTATATCGACATTTAAGAATAAAGTTCTAAAAATTTAGTATACTTTTAATGAGATTATCATAGATTACAGTTATGAGTGAAGATATTCTAAACGAAATAAAAAATCTAAATTATGCCGAAATAATCAAAAGCATTCAAATTGGAATAATTCAAAAATGTAATAATTATAGTAAAAATGGAGTCATTTTTGGTTTGAGTGGTGGGATTGATTCTGGAGTTATAGCATATCTTTGTGCTAAATCAATGAAAGAAAAAACACTTGCACTAATAATGCCAGATTCAAAAATTTCCCCAAAAGAAGAAACTGAAGATGCAATTAAAATTGTAGATACACTTGGAATTAATTACAAATTAATTGACATTAATTCAATTCATAAAGAATACTACAATGTCTTGGAACCTAACGATCTTGCATTAGGGAATCTTAGAGCTAGAATTAGAAAAAATCTTTTGTATTATTATGCAAACTCAAAAAATCTTTTAGTACTAGGTTCAAGTGACAAAAGTGAATTCAACATAGGGTATTTCACAAAATTTGGTGATGGGGCAGCTGATCTACTGCCAATTGTCTCACTATACAAAACCCAAATAAGACAAATTGCAAAAGAACTTGGACTACCAAATAATATCATTACAAAGAAAAGCAGCCCAAATTTGTGGCCAAACCATGTTGCTGAATCAGAAATAGGTGCCACATATGATGAAATTGACTGTATATTATACTGCATTATTGACAAAAAACTATCCGTTGATGAAACTGTCAGCCAAACTAAAATCGAAAGTGAGACTGTAGAGAAAATCTACCAATTATACAAAAAAAGCGAACATAAACGAATAACACCTGAACATCTTTAAGCAAACATATGACTGGATTAGTAATTCACGATACATTAAGCAACAGTAGAAAACAGTTACTAATTGATGAGAAAATTAGAATTTACTTGTGTGGAGTAACGGTATATGACGATGCACATATTGGTCATGCAAGGACAATTGTCATTTTTGATACATTACGCAGGTTTCTCGAAGCAAATGGTAATGACGTTGATCTAATTCAAAATTTTACTGATGTAGATGATAAAATAATTAAAAAAGCATCTGATACTGGTACCTCAACAGATTCAGTTAGTAAAAAATACATTGAAAATTATTTCGAAGAATTTGATGCCCTAAATATCAAAAGAGCTGTGGAATATCCAAAAGCAACTGAACACATACCAGATATGATAAGCCTCATTTCAGATTTAATTACAAAAAAAATTGCCTACACCGCTAAGAATGGTGTCTATTTCAGTGTCTCAAAGTTTTCTGAATATGGAAAATTATCAAAAAAGAACATTGAGGAGTTAGAAAGTGGGTCTAGGATTGAAGTTGATGAATCAAAAAATAACCCACTAGATTTTGCTCTTTGGAAATTTTCTGATTCCTCACCAGTTTGGGATAGTCCATGGGGTTCAGGCAGACCAGGCTGGCATATTGAATGTTCGGCAATGAGTATCAAATATCTTGGTGAAAATTTTGATATCCATGGTGGTGGTCGTGATCTAATATTTCCTCATCATGAAAATGAGATTGCACAATCGGAATCATTTACTGGAAAACCTTTTGCAAAAATTTGGATGCATGCTGGCATGATTACAATTAACGGGGAAAAAATGTCCAAGTCATTAGGAAATGTCAAAACTGTTCGACATGTGTTAGAGAATTGGGGTCCAAATATAATCAGGCTTTTTTCTCTTTCTGGACATTATTCAAAACCGATTGATTACACTGAAGAACTTCTAAAGGAAAATCTTGTGAAATGGAGGCAGTTAGAAACGTGCTACTATGAATTACGATTAGCTGATGGAATAGGTGGTTTGGATAGTATTTCATCAGATATTTTAAATTCAAAACAAAAGTTTGACGCCGCAATAGAAAATGATTTTAATACACCACTGGCACTAACTGAATTCTTCAACATGATAAAAATTATTAACGGACTTGCTGCAGAAGAAAAAATTACAAAAGATATTACAGGTATGGCAATGCCGATATTAGAATACATGTTAGATGTCTTAGGTCTAAAACTGATTAAAGCGACAGATGACGAAATAAAGTCTGTCTTTGAATTAATTGAAAAAAGAGAAGAATGTAGAAAAAATAAACAGTTTGGAGAGGCTGACACAATAAGAGATAAAATTTCAGATATGGGAATTCATCTCATTGACCACAAAGAAAAAACACTGTGGGTGAAAAAAGAAGAAATTAAAGCAGATACCTAAATGATTATCGCCGGGAGAGGGATTTGAACCCCCGTGTGCAATGCACAGACGCTATCCTGTTTTGAGATTTCGAGGCGTCCGCCTTGGACCGAGCTTGGCTATCCCGACGAAATATTTTGTAATTAGCCCTAAAATAGTGAATCGATTAAAACAGTAAACAAAAAAAACATGCAAATTTTAGTATAGATATGGGATTAGATCTAAAACCACTACTAATTCGTGAGAAAACAAAACTCGAGTCATTTACAAACAAAATTGTAGCAATCGACGCTTATAATGCAATTTATCAATTTCTAGCAATAATTCGTGGTCCAGATGGAATGCAGTTAACAGATTCACAGGGTAGAGTTACTAGCCACATGACAGGCTTATTTTATAGAAATATCAATTTTTTGTCGTTAGGGATAAAACCAGTATACATTTTTGATGGAAAACCACCATCACTGAAATCAGCAGAGATTGAACATAGAAAACGAATCAAAAAAGATGCCACTGTAAAATATGAAAAAGCATTGTCTGAAGGAAAAATGGAGGACGCCAGAAAATATGCACAGCAGACAACGTCAATGAGAGATGGGATGGTTGACGATTCAAAACATCTTTTGGATTTATTTGGAATTCCACATATCCAAGCACCATCTGAAGGTGAAGCAACAGCTGCACTTCTAACAAAAAATGGAATGGCTGACGTTGCTGCAAGCCAAGACTTTGATTCCATACTATTTGGAGCAAAAAATCTAGTTAGAAATTTTACAAATAGTGGGAGAAGAAAACTTCCCAACAGGAATACGTATATCGATATTGAACCAGAAATTATTAACTACAAAAAAAATCTAGATGCACTTGGAGTTACACGCGAACAGCTTATTGATATTGGAATTTTGATTGGTACTGATTTTAATCCAGACGGATTCGAAAGAATTGGTCCTAAAACTGCAATCAAAATGATAAAAGAAAATGGAAGATTGGAGGATGTTGCCCAGATTCAAGAACAGTTAGAACAGATTGATTTTAACGCAATACGCAAGATCTTTCTAGAACCTGAAATTGCCAAAGTTGATAAAATTGAGTTTGGTAAAATTGATTATGATGGAATAGCAGACTATTTATCTAACGAAAGAAGTTTCTCACGTGATAGAATAGACTCGTCACTAAACAGACTAAAAAAGAATTTAGAGAAAAAAAGTCAAACTCTAGAAAAATGGTTTTAAAAAATATTTTTAATCCATTTTTTTGGCTCTTTTCTGGCACATTCGATACAAAGTTTACCTACCTCAAAAACATACAATAATTTCTGACAATTTTTACATCGTCTCTCTGTTCTGGTTTATCATAGCCATACGGCATAAATCAATTAGAAGTTTAAGAGATAATAGTATAGTGGTTTTCTAGGATCTAAAGTGGAATGATTTTTTTGCAATTTGAACACTGAACCTTTATCGAGTCATCTTTTAGTCTCTCAAATTTTTTGGAGCCACATTCAGGACATATTGGGCATGCTCTTACAGGTTTCATTGTGGAGCACCACTTCCAATAATACGAACTGAATTTGATTCTGGTTTTAATAGTACACACACATCGTCAGGCATTATTACAACTGGTTTTTCAAAGATTAGTTTTACAGGGGAAATAGATACAAATTTTGCAGCCTTTATTTGAAGCCCGATATTCACAAGACACATTTGGTTTTCAGAAATAGTTTCTTTGAAAAACTGATTTTGCTTAAAATTAATTGTAATTTCTGTGGCAACGTTAATTTCAGAATCATTTGATAGTATATCACCACGTGTAATCTCATCATGCTTTATGTTTTTCAAGGATAATCCTACTCTTGCAGGACAAACAGAATCTTTTACATCATCATCATGCATCTGAATTGACTTTATCATTGCCTCAGTTTTAGAGGGATGATGTAAAATCTTGTCATACTGTGTGACCTTTCCAGATAAAACCTTCCCTAATGCAACAGTACCTACTCCTTTTACATCAAACGTGTGATCAATTACAATACTTGTTTTGCCATCTTTTTTTATTACAGCAAAGTTTGCAAGATCATCTCTGATTTTGTCTTTTTCAATTTTTTTGTATCCCTCAATCACAGTCCCTTTTATCATCAAATCAAGTCTTGATTCATCAACATCATATGAATGACTTAACACGCCATCTTTTTTTCCAAGTGCATCCAATGCAAGAATCTGCTCGCCAGTAAATTTGTCAAGCGCAGTTACATGAAATATTACATATTCAGCTAATGCGATTGCCTGAAATAAAGGCTGAATTTTTTCTGGAAATCCATTTGGAGTAACAAATGTGTATATTTTTTCTGATTCCTTTCTGTCAAACAATGTTAGATCAGTGGAGGTACCTTTTTTTCCGAATTCAGTTGCAATTGACTGATCACCCAAGATTACAAAATTTACAGATTCCATTAGTACATCATTAATTTTACCCAGTAGATTTCTTTGTTGCACTAACTAAAGATATCACATCTCTATCTCGTAATTGATAGTGCGTTGGTAATCTAAGATTGTAACGCAGGTCCTTTCCGTATAATAGCCCCTTTGATAAACCTGTGTGAATTTCATTTGCAAGATCTTTTATGGTTGCGCCTTCCTTAACTAAAATTAGATCTGGTAGCACTCTGCCTTTTTTATCAGAAAGAGTATCTTCATTAGCAACAGGATAGATAGAGTTCATTTTTAATAATTTGAATACAGTGACATTGATTGCAAACTGAACACCGGTTCTCATGTATTCACCCATGATATCTTTTTTGATGAAATCAAGTGCCTTTTTTTGTTTATCATTTAGTTTTTCAGGATTAACAATTTCAAATTGTTCAGAACCAGGTGAATACTTGATTAGATTCTGTTGTTCAGCACGTCTAAGTGTCAATTCACTGTCTGCACTTGCTGGAACAGTAATTACTTCGTTGTATCTTTCACGAAGCCGGTTGAAATTCTTATCAGCACCTGGGACATCAATTTTATTTGCAACAATCAGTGTTGGTTTGGAAATCTTTCTGAGTATCTTTGCAAACTGCTTCGTGTCTTGTGAATCATAATCATCAAACTTTTTTTCCTCTAGTTCAGATGTTTTCAATGCGGTAATGACATGATTCTTTTTAACTCCAATTCCCATATAGAGCTCAGTAAATGCATCAACTAACTCAGTTCCAGAGTTAATATTTTTTGATACCTTATCCCTATTACCCTCTAAAATTTTTTGATACCACATTATTAATTCCTCTTCAATGTCTGCAAAATCAGATACTGGATCACCAGTACCTGTCTCGGAGATTTTTCCAGATGCATCAATACTTCCCGAACAATCAACTACGTGTAACAATGCATCAGATTGTGCTGCGATTGATAAAAATTGGTTACCAAGACCTTTTCCTTTCCATGCATCCTTGATCAATCCAGGCAGATCAATTAATTCAACTGGTACATATCTCCAACCATCTGTACATTTGGAATTATTTGGTTCGTCTTGAACATTAAATTCCATATGAACACACAAAGTAATTGCGTTAGCAATAGAGGATTCGGGTGTTTTAGTTGTAAATGGATATGTAGAAATTTCAGATGAAGATAATGTTGCTGAATTAAAAAAAGTGGTTTTCCCAGTATTGGTTTTTCCTATTATTCCTATCTTGATTACCATGAATGAATTCTGATGATATGTTATTTATCTCTGACTTGCAGTTGATAGAATTATTGTGATGAGTCTTCTAATTTTTTACAACTATTTTCAATCTCTTTGATGTGCCACTTAATCTCGTTCATTTCTTCAGATGTAATTTTATCATTCCATTTCTCAAGAAGGGTTTTTGATATTTCTGAACAATTGTAAAGTAATGCCCAGTATGGATGATGTTCAGCAGTGGTGTATGCCAATTCTGATACATCATTAAGACCAGTCTTGGCTCTTAATATCGAGTCAATTTTTTCACCAAAAATTTTTATAAATTCATAATCCGGCTCACTCTCAACTTTGATCATAACTTGTTTTTTCTCATATTTCTCTAATAGAACCAGTAATTCCTCAAAAAATAACTTGAACGAGGACATATCACATCAATCGTTGGTGCTCTGCAAGCATACATCTGTTGAATATGACATCTATTCCTGAATCTCTTGCTAACTGTTCGGCATCGGGATTATGAATTCCTTCTTGTAACCACATCACTTTGGGTTTTTTCTTTAACACGCCATTAATTATAGAAGGTACATCTTCAGATGGTCTGAATATGTCTACAATGTCAACATCATATGGAATTTCAGTTACCTCTGTGTAACATTTTTTATCAAGGATTTCTTCCGCTGTAGGATTGACAGGAGTAACATCATATCCGTTCTGAAGTAAATACTTTGGAACAAAATGTGCAGCTTTTTCATTGTATTTTGACATTCCAATTACTGCAACTTTTTTCATATTTAGAATATCCTTTATCTCATCATCAGTATGTGAATCAATGTTCATACAAAATCAAAATGAGTATTTTTATAATTATAGTTATTGTTCGTGGTTATGCTGTGCAGTTTTATGACAATCGCAATCACATAACTCAGTTGTATGATTATTCTGACAATCTATACATTCGTAATGTTTGCGCTTCTCACAGTTACCACATATCATAACTTATTACATATGAACAGTTTGAAAAGCTTTTTCCACTAAACCACCGTTGATTTTGTTAATTCTAATGTTTTTTATTACCAAATTTTGATGATAAATTGTGGAAATTTCTGTTGGGCATACCCCTGATTCAGATGATGCGTTCATGTTTTAT